>Ga0209727_1000538_pt1 | contig 40553 bp, 60 predicted proteins | sample RifGroC1_FD_183995 | JGI IMG/M metagenome (GOLD analysis project Ga0209727, IMG submission 183995) | Groundwater microbial communities from Rifle, Colorado, USA - Groundwater C1 (SPAdes) (version 2) | ecosystem: Environmental > Aquatic > Deep subsurface > Groundwater | place: Rifle, Colorado... | reverse complement strand
CCACGAACGCAGCATCCTAGCAAACGAACTTCAAACACTGTGAGGAGGTGACTGTGCAGGAAGAATATAGAGGACCGGAGCGGCGGGGAGCGGGGGATAGGAAGCTGACCGAAGCCGACATTGAGGTAATACAATAAGTATACCTGACACCGAAGGGTAAAGATACGATGAGTCTGATCATACCGTCAGAAAAGGATATTAAGAAGGCCGCAGCCAAGCGAAGAGCCAAGCTCGGCCTTCCGATCAAGCCCAGCAAGAAGGCTGAGACTGAGCTCAAGAGACGCATGTCCGCACTGTGGAAGCGCGTACTGCTCCCGGTCGGTGACAAGCTCAAGGGTATGGTCAAGGACGGCGCGAGCCCTTCCGAGCTGGGGCGCGAGATGGAGGTCGCGCTGCGCAGAGCCGAGATTGAGTACGGCATCGCGGCCGACAATATCGTTGATACGTGGAAGTTGGCCGTGGATCGTGACACCAGAATCGGGATTGAGAGGGGCCTGAGGGACGCCATGGGCATCGACACCGCCGTCATCCTGGACAACCCTATCGTGCGAGATGCGATGAGCATCGGAGGTCTGGAGGCAGCTAACCTGATCAAGACAGTACCTAGAGAATACCTGGGCCACGTTGCCCGGGCGGTGGCAGATAACTTTGCTGGAAAGCCCCTCCCGGAGGGCCGCAGCCTGATGGCCCAGATCCAGCACATCGGCGGTGTCTCAGAGCGCAGGGCCAAGATCATCGCCCGGGATCAGACGAGCAAGCTCACGGGTCTCCTGGCCAAGACGAGGCAGACAAGCATCGGGGTCGAGACTTATATCTGGAGATCATCGAAGGATCAGCGGGTCGTCGGAGATCCCAGCGGCAATTATCCGAAGGGTAACTCGAAACACGGGGACCACTATCACCTCGACGGCAAGCTGTGCCGCTGGGATGACCCGACGGTGTACTCGGACGACGGCGGCAAGAGCTGGAAACCCAGGGAGCAGGGATGGACCAGGACCCACCCGGGACAAGATATCCTGTGCCGATGCTACGCGCGGCCAATTATAGATCCCAAGAGGATCGCAGCCATAGCCAGGGGGAATTATGATGCATAGGTTTAAGCTCATTCGCTGGGGGACCCTGGGGTGCGCCGCCGGGGTGGATCTGTTCTTCATTGCACACGTGGTCAACGCCGCGGACTCGGTGGCCAACATCACCGAGATGACGTCCCAGAACAATCTGTTCCTGTGGATCATCAGCGGGCTGTGCGCCATGTTGTTCACCGTAGGGTGCTGGATGCTGTCCAAGGCTGCTGACAGGCTCGACAAGCTTGAGACGCGCGACAGGGATAATGACACCAGGCTCGTGAAGCTCGAAACGAAGTACAACCTATGCCCAAATTGTCCGGAGGATCACAATGGAAAGTAAGGGATGTGGAAGCTGTCACTTTGAATCATTCTCAACGGAGTGCGCACGGTGCGCGAAGTGCCTAACAACCGATGATCTGGAATGCTGGCGGGCCAAGACGACGGAGGTAAACTGAGTGACCGCATATCGCAGGAACCTCATCGTCGTGTCGGACCTGCACGCGGGCTGTCAGCTGGCCCTGTGCCCGCCCGAGGGTGCTATGCTTGACAACGGTGGCCGCTACATGCCCAGCGACCTTCAGCTCAAGGTGTGGTCCTGGTGGCTGGACTTCTGGAACGTGTGGGTGCCTCAGGTGACCCGGGGTGAGCCGTTCGATCTGGTCGTAAACGGAGACGCAGTCGACGGCGTTCACCACGGCTCAACGACCCAGATATCCCACAACCTTCGCGATCAGGCGCTCATAGCCAAGGGCATTCTGGCGGTGCCCATGAGTATGGCAAAGTGCGAGCGGCTCTACTGGGTCAGGGGAACGTCGGCTCACGTTGGTGAGAGTGGGGTCGAGGAGGAGAGGCTGGCTGCAGACCTGGGCGCCGTACCCAATGAGATAGGGCAGCACGCCCGTCATGAGCTGTGGCTGAGGGTCGGAGGAGCCCTGGTCAACATCATGCACCACATCGGTACCACGGGCAGCAACGCATACGAGTCGACGGCCGTCCACAAGGAGCTGATCGAGTGCTACGTCGAGGCGGCCAAGCACCGAGAGGCGCCGCCCGACGTGATCGTGCGAAGCCACCGGCATCGGGGGTTCAAGACCTCGTTCGCGGCATCGGATCACGGTGACAGCAGGGACGCGATCGCGGTCGTAACCCCGGGGTGGCAGGCCAAGACCCCATTCTGCTTCCGGATCGCCGGGGCCAGACTGTCAGTACCTCAGTTCGGCGGCATCCTGGTACGGGCCGGTGACGAGGACCCCGTGTACGTGAGGCAGAGGACGTATCACCTGGCGCGGCCGGAGGCCGAATAGAGGAGGCTGACGTTGACCGAGAAGATCACGGTTGAAGAGTGGCTCAAGGAGATCGAGCGACTGTCCCAGCAACCCAGTGACGACGGCTACACCGTGGCCGAGCTGGCGCCCATGCTCAAGCTCGGCATTACCAAGACCCGCAGGGTGCTCCGACAGCTCATGTCCGAGGGTAAAGTCAGGCTGGGGTCGCGCCACGTGGATAACGACTGGGACGGACGCTCGCGGACCCGGATCGTGTACGTGTTCAATGAAAAACTTTTGCCAAATCAAAAATAACCGTTTACTTTCACATCCGCGTTGTTTATAATGATAGTGTCCCATTACAATTTAACTCAAAAGGATTAGAGGAAGACGGTCTGCCCTGGGTTTCGCACCCGATGGCTCGCCGTCTTTTTCTATTTCCAAGGGGAGACAGCTCAATGAAAAATGTATTCGGTATCACGCTTGCACTGCTGGTCGCTTTTGCTGGTTTCGCCATTGCTGGCACCGCCGGCGGTACTGCCCCGGCCGTGGGTAAGGTCAATGTTCCGCTGACGGTCCCCAAGGCAGCCAAGTCCGAGTGCAAGAACATCGCAGCCGGCAAGACCGGAACCGCGACCTTCGATGTGTCGGCCACGACCATGGTCAACTGGAAGTCCCTGACCTCGAGCACCAACGCCACGGCGGTAACCCTTGAGCGCAGGCTCGGAGCCAATGCACGTGGCACTGGGATCCCCTCCACGGGCGAGTACAACCTCCCGGTCGAAGCCGGAGTGGACAACATCGTATTCGGCAAGTACAGTGCCTCGGACAACTCGGTCACACCTCGGGTGTGTGTGGAGAAGAACTAGGATGGCCAACCTCAAAAAAGGTGATTATGTAACCCGTAACGGAAAGGTCGGCGTTATTGACAATATATCCGGTGACGGGACCGTTGCTGATGTCAGTTGGAACGGCGGTGGCGGAGCTTCAGTTCCGGTGTCTCAGCTCAAGTTGTTTAATTCCCAGTCCTTCCTCAACGGCCGAGCCAAGGCGGAGCGGGAAATTAGCAACAGAACTGACAAGTTTGGAGAAGAAATCACCAAAGGTCAATCTCGCGGTGCTGGGCATATTGTTCATTTTCATACAGCAGATGGGTATATATTGGAGCAAGACGGCCCGGTATATACACTATTTCACGGCACTCGTATGATTGCATCCGGAACCGATCGTAAAAAAGTTGTGGATTCCATACCTGTGGGTAGCAAAGGCGGAGGCATTTACTAAAGTGACCCCCATCACCAACCAGTTCACGACGGCCGCGGAGTTCCCCACAGTGTGGGAAGAAACGCCCGACGGCTTCCTTCGCGTGAAGGCTCGCCCCCTCAAGGAGGGGGTCATGCCGTACATGAGGCATGAGCTGTCGGAACTGCCCCCGGAGCTTGACGGCGTCGAGCCCATCTATATGCTCGTCGGAATGGACGCACTCTCATCCGGCGAGACGCTGCGCAGTCTGGAGGGCGCCAGGGTCACCGCACCGGATCACATCTGGGTCAGCACTGACAATGCAGCCGAGGTCAGCAAGGGCTCGGCCGCCGGTAAAGCCTGCGTGACCGGACAGTACCAGGAAGTTGACCTCGTGCTGACAGACCCCGAGACGATCGAGAAGGTTAAGTCCCGCGAGCTGGGCGAGCTGTCCTCCGCATACCACGCCGAGAGCGTCTATGCCCCAGGCACCTGGAACGGCCAGGAGTATCACCTGCTTCAGACCAATCTCATTTATAACCACATCGCAGTGCTTCCCCCGGGTACGGGGCGCGCTGGTGTGGATGTCCGTATCATCAATAAGAAGCCCGAAACCAAAGATAATGAAGGAGGAATAACGATGATCAGAATCAAGCTCGCCAATACGGGCAAGTTCGTAAATGTCGATGAGGAAACTGCATCGGCCCTCGAAGCAGAGCAGACCGCCGCCGAAGCCAAGGTCGGAGAAGAGAAGGTCACCAGCGGCAAGAAGGTGGACGAGCTCATCTCCCAGGTCGAGGAGCTGAATGCCGAGATCGCCAAGCTCCAGGCAGAGGCAGATGAGAGCAAGGGCGAGCTGTCCGTCTACAAGGAGAAACTGGACGAGCTCCTGTCCGAAGAGGCCATCGAGCACCAGGCCATGGAGATGGCAGCCGAATCCGCAGACGCCGACGAGATCATCGAGAACGCCGCCGCATGCATGGAAGACGAGAAGAAGGCCGAGGAGTTCAAGAACAGCTTTGAGCGTCTGGGCAACACTGGCCTCCACAAGCTGCGCGGCTCCGAGCTTCAGTCCACCGTGCTCAACGCCATTGGCATGAACGTCGAGAACATGAGCCCGGGAGAGATCAAGGGCGCATTCCGCGTTCACCACCAGATGGCTGTAGCCAACAGGTCCAAGCGGGTCGAGAACAAGAAAACGGTCACCGGCGCCAACCTGTTCCAGAACAAGGACGAGAAGGGCGTGGGCCAGATCCTTCAGAATCGCGTCTCCAAGATGTGGGGCGGCAAAAAGCAGTAAGCAACTCGAACAGAGAATATATAAGGAGGATGTGAAATGGCAATAGCAATTTATGGACCTTTCAACACCGGCTTCCGCGGCTCCCAGAACGGCTCGATCCAGACCGTCGTGACCGATCAGCCGGGACTCGGGGTCGTGGGTGAACTATGCTTCGCTAGCGACAATGACCTGGTGGACAGCTACCTGGTCAAGACTGGGGTATTTGCCGGAGCCGGAGTTCAGCTCGTCGCCAATGCGGCGGGGCTTGGTCAGTTCCAGCTCCCGGGCCAGCTCGCTCAGCTCCCGGATGCAACTGATCTGGATCTGGCTGCCTTTGCTGGGGTGGTCGTGTTCGATGAGAACATGCAGTCGGACGCCAACGGCATACCGGGCTGGGAAGATGGCCGCACATGCCGGGTCGTTCGTCCGGGTCGCGCAGGCGGTCGGGTCTGGGTCAAGGCTGTTGAGGCAGTTGACAAGGCCACGGCATCGGTCAACTGGGTCATCAAGGCCGGGACCGACGGGCTGTACCGCGCAGGTGAGTTTGCTCCGGCCGCTCTGGCTGGCTCCGAGGCTGCCGGTTATTCTGTAGCAATCACGACCGCTAAGGTCATCAGCTCCGCAGCAGCCGGCGGGGTATTCGCAATCGAGCTCGGCTAACAGAGCGGAAGGAGGAGAAAAGCAATGGCATACGGATTTACTACCGGCGGAAGCTCCACCGTAACCGCCACCGAGCTCGTCGTCAGCCAGTTTGACCAGGTCCAGGCCGAGTTCGAGGACGTAAAATACCCGGAGGTACTGTACGATTCCCAGTTCTCCGAGCAGTCCGTCAAGACGGACATCAACCCCGGCGCCCTGAACGTCGTATACCGCACCCGCGACATCAAGGGCACGGGTAACTTCGTTAACGGCTCCAGCCGAAACATTCCCCGGGTCGGTCAGGTTATCGGCCAGGTGACCGTGCCCATCCTCGATGCAGCCGTGGGCTTCACGCTCATGGACGCAGAGGCCCGCCGGTACGCCTTCGCCTACCAGGGCTCGCTTGCCCAGGACTTCGGCGGCATCATGAAGCGCGCGGCAGAGTACCACCTGGAGCGAGGTTGGTTCTTCGGTGATACCGACGCCAACTTCCTACCGTACCTGGACTATCCGACCGTAACCAAGGTTGCCCTTGCGGCCACCTGGGCCAACGGCACCCCCGCTGACTGGGTCGCGTCGATCAACGACAACATGACGACCCTGTGGAAGAACAGCAAGACCGTCCACCTTCCCGACACGGTCGAGCTTCCGCTTGACAAGTTCTCCATGCTGACCCAGGCATTCGTCATCGGTGCCGGCACCGCCGGGGTTGCAGTCTCCGCCCTCAAGTACATTGAGGAGAACAACATCTACACCCAGCTGACCAAGAAGCCTCTGAACATCAAGGCCCTTCGGTACCTGGATGGGGCTGGCGTCGGCGGAACCAACCGCATGATCATCAAGGACAGCAACCCCGCCAACTACATGCTGCCCCTTCCGCTCCCGTACCAGCTGACCCAGCCGGTGCCCATCCCCCTCGGTGTTGAAGGCTTTGCCGAGTATGTGTTCGGTTCGTTCCACGTCAAGCGGCCGCTGGCCATGCTCTACGTAGACGGCCTGTAGGATCAGAAGAACATACATTGAATGATGGTCGGTCCCCTGGGCCGACCATCTCTTGAAAGAGAGGCAGAGGACTATGGCAAAAGACATCTATCTGGCAAACCGTCACTCAGCCCCCGTCATCCTGGGGCGCATGTACAATCCCAACATATCTGGCGATCCGGCCGCGATGAAGATCCGCTTCGAGCAGCGGTCCATCATGCCGGGGCACGTCGAAGTTGTCCCTGGTGATGAGTGGGACCTGCGCAAGGGCACCGAGATCATCAAATACTACCTCGATCAGCGCATCCTGGAGATCGTGAAGCGCGACCGTGAGGTCGAAGTGACCAACGAGGTCGTGGCTGAACTGGAGATCCCGGAGCATCTGCAGCCCGACACCGACGGCAACGTATCCGTACCCAGTGCAGCCAACCCCGGAGAGACCGTCAAGGCTGGCATCCGCCGCGCATCCAAGTCAACCGTAAAAGTCGAGTAACGGCCCATGGCGAGCACCGCACCCACTGTGGAAGATTTTCAGACGGCCTACCCCCAGTTCCAGCAGACTGAGGATGAGATCCAGTTTCAGCTGAATCTGTCCTCCAGGCTGGTTAATCCCGCCGTGTTTGAGGACCTCTACAGTGATGCGGTGCTGCTTGATGCTGCCCACAACCTCCAGCTCAGCGCCCTGTCCCAGTCATCCAACGGACTCGGCGCCCTGCAGATGGCCGCCGGCCCCATATCGAGTGTGTCGGCCGCCGGCACCTCAACCAGTTTTGCCACACCCTCCATGGACAGCAAGAGCGCCAGGACGATGTGGTACAGCAAGACAAGCTATGGCCAGCAGCTGCTCCGCATCTGGAACGTGGTTGCCCCCGTGGGGTTTTTGGCGTGAGCGTGACTGTGACCCAAAAGAATCCGGGTTGGATATCCCGACTGATCGGACGCTACCACCAGGTAGCCAGCAAGGAGATCGCGGTGGGCTTCCCCAAGGGTCGAGCCCAGGCGTACCCCGACGGAACGGATCTGATCAAGGTCGCGCTCGAAAACAACTTTGGCACGGACCGTATTCCGGAGCGAAACTTCATGGAGCAGGCTCAGCCGGGCATTCAGCAGAACACGGCTCCGATCTTGAAGCAGCTGGTCAAAGAGCAGAACAAGGAGCAGCGATCCCAGGTGGCGGAAGAGGCCCTCATGCAAGCCGCCGGAGCCGAGGGAGCAGCATCCATCCAGGATGCCATCCTCGATGGAGAGTACGCGCCAAACGCACCGAGCACGATTGCTCGGAAGAAGAGCACGAAGCCGCTGGTCGATACTGGACACTTGAAAAATTCCGTCACCTATGCGGTGCGCGACAGGAGGGGATGATGGCTAACTTTAAACCGGGTGATGTTCTGACTGAGAAGGATATATTGACTCATTTCGGTGAGAGTACGCTTGTACATCTTGAGGATCTTGACAAAGTTCAGAAAAGAATCAACGGTGAATTTCGCATGATAGTTAAGATAGGAAAAGGTCAGTATCGTATTGCAAACTCCGCCTTCCAAAACGGCGTCGATCGCGCGAGGCGGGAGATTGGTAAGCAAATTTTAAACAGCTCAAAGCCCGATCTTTCTCAATATGACATATATGCCGATCGACCAGATATGGCCATTGTTCTTTATAAAGCAAGAACCGATAAGGTGCCAAGATTTCTGGGGGTAGATAAGAAATCCGGCCGCTGGAAAACTGGGGATTCTAAATACGACTTCCCTCCTGGGGTTAAGATTTAAATGACTCTCCTCCCCCTCGCCATACCGGTGGCCCTGGCCATCAGCTTTTACGAGGTCCCGGTCAAGACCGTGGACGTGATCTACGCCAAGGTTAACGGGATCGACACCGGGTCCATCTCCGGTTCGCGAACCGTGAACGTGGCCGCAGATACCACCGGGGGCAAGAGGCTCGAACACATTTTTGGGGGCAGCATATCAGCAGGTGATGTGGGTCTGATCACCACCGGACAGTTTCACATGCTGGACGCCTTCAAGGCTGGTGAGGTTCGCAAGCAGTCATACATCAACTGGCGTGGCCAGAGGTACAGGATCGTTGCTGTTGACGACTGGAGCCTCCAGGCCGGGGCCAGGATCTACTTGGCATCACGGCACGTAAACTTTGTCGCAGCCGGACTTGACACGGCACTGGGAATATAGATGAGCACCCTCACCTCCCTCGATGAGCTGTACAACCTGTGGATCACGCTGACGGAGTCAGTCAGCGGATACCCGTGCTGGCGTAAGGGCGGAATGCAGACCCAGCCCCGCGACCCGTACGCCACGGTGCACCTCGAGGAGGGCGGATATCAGGTCAACCAGGTTGTCGAGGATGCTGCTCTGGACGAGCCGTCCGAAGCCGGTGAGACGATGTACCAGCAGCCATGGGGCGCGACGCTGTTCAGCATCAAGGTCGAGTTCTGGAGGAACGACAGCTCGATCAATGTCTACGACGTGGCGCTCAAGTTCCGCAACTCGCTCTACCTGGAGGCTCGCATGCTCGACGTGTGGGCCAAGTGCGGTCTGGCCGGAAGCGACGTGGATGTGGTTGACATGACTCAGGTGTTCCGGGCGGATATCGAGCCCCGGGCCATGGTCAAGTTCAAGTTTTACGCGAACGCCGGCGGTCCGCTGCCGACCTCCAATATTGATGAGATTGACGCGACCCAGATAGCGGTGTTCCGCGACACGACAGATGATAAGGTTGCTGACCTGACGATAGATAAACCAGCCTAGGAGGACCACTCAATGGCCTACGTTAACACCACCCAGTCGCTGCCCCGCAGCCTCGATGTTCAAATCTCACTCTCCGTGCCCCAGACCGAGAGCCGCACCGACCTCTCCACCCTGTGCCTGGTGGCCGAGGACCTCGGTCTGCTCCCCAATGCCAACCGGATCAGATTCTACAGCACAATGGCCGCGCTCGAAGCAGACTTCGCAAGCAACACCGAGCCGTACAAGGCTGGCTATGCCTTCTTCTCCCAGACCCCCCGGGCCACGACGATGGCTGTGGGTCAGGCATTCCTCACCCCCCAGCCGGGGCTGCTCGTGTCCACCCCCCTGACCGCAGCCCAGATTGCAGCAATTGCGGCGGTGGCCGACGGAACGATGGACGTGGTATATGACCCAGGCACCGGCTCCGCCACCCAGAGCTTCACGGCCATGGACTTCACCGGGGTATCCACGATCGAGGCCATCGCGGCAGTCATTGATGCCAAGAGCGGAGCAGCCCTGAGCTGCTCGGTCAAGACTCTTCCGGGTGGTACCAAGGTACTGGCCATATCGACGGTGGCCACAGGTGATGATGTGACGATCACGTACGCATCCGCTGAGGGCACCGGGACCGACGTGAAGGCCCTCCTCAAGCTTACCGCCGCAGACGGTGCCCAGGCAATGAACGGCTATACCCCGGTTGACATTGCCAGCGAGCTGACGAACATTGCCAACGCAGCCAATGCCAACGGCCGCTACATCTACGGATGGTGCCTTGAGGCTGGCCTGAGAGTCGCAGCCACTCAGACGCTGGCGGCAGAGTGGGCCCTGGCCCGCACGGCCATCATGCCCCTGGTCACGAATGACGTGACCGCCCTCGATCCCTCGTATACGACCGACATCGGAAGCGTGCTCCAGGACGCCGGCAACCGCCGCGCAGTGGCCATCTACCACGACAACGCAACTCGCTATCCGGACGTGAGCATCCTGGCATACATGCTGTCGGTCAACTACCAGCTCCAGGACAGCACCGTTACGGCCAAGTTCAAGAATCTCCCAGGTATCGAGACCGTGATGCTGACCGAAACCCAGTGGTCGGCCCTCCAAGCCAAGGGGTACAACACCTTTACCCTCGTGGGCAATCAGGCCAGAACGTATCGCGACGGCACGACCGAGGACACCACGTATTACATGGACACCACGATCAACCTGGACAACTTCGTCGAGGATCTGAGTGTCAACGTGTACAACGTGTTCCTGCGGAACGGAAAGATCCCTTACACCCGGCGCGGCCAGCTCATGCTCGTGGATGCCTGCACCGACACCGGCAACCAGTACACCTTCAACGGTACGTTTGCTGACCGCGAGATTACAGATACGACCCGCAAGGGAGGGACCAGGGTGGTGCCCGCGGTTCAGGTCAATCCGACACCGATCAACCAGGCCAGCGCGGCCGACCGTGCGGCTCGCATCGCGCCGCCGATTCAGATCATTGCCCAGGAGGCCGGGGCCATCCACTCGGTCGCGATCAATGTCGAGGTGGTGAGCTAAACGTGCGACTGCCCTTGTACTCCCAGAATCTTCACACGCTGATCATCGACGGGTTTCCGGTCACCGGATTTGCCGACGGTGACTGGTTGGGTGTAAAGATAGACGGAGGCGGAGTTACCAGGACGCAGGGCTCATATGGCCCAGTACTGAATCGGGTGGCATCACAGGGCGGGCAGATAGTCATCGGATTGCTTCCGATCAGCCCCGCACTGGGTGAATTATTAAGCCTTAGAACCGAGGTACGCACCGCGGCCAGATTATTTAACATGTCGATGATCACCGGAACCGAAGAGATATTCAGCGCCATGGGCTGTGGATTTGGTGACATTTCCGAGTGGCGAATGGGTGGTCCGGTGATGGCACCCCGTGAATTTATCATAGAGTGCATAAAACTCAGATGGACTGAGGGCGGCATAAAATCACAAAACGGTATATTGGGCGGTCTTGTAAATTTCGGCTCTTGATCAACAGCGAGGAGGACTCATATAATGCGCGTAAATTTGTATTCTCAAAATCGACACATCGTGGTGATCGACGGCATACCCATCCAGGGATTTGCCGAGGGTGACTACATGCAGATCAAGGTTGACGGTAATGCCGCCGAGATCACCAAGGGTGGCGACGGCCCCGCGATGAACATCAGCACCCAACAAGGTGGTGAGGTTACCATCGCGCTTCAGCCCACCAGCCCCGCGCTCGGAACGCTATATGCTCTGCGCGAAGAGCAGGCCAACAATCCCCGGCTGTTCACCGTATCACTGGTCACTGGGGTGGAGGAGATCATCACGGCCAGCGGCTGCGCCTTTGCCGACATGCCCCAGTTCCAGACCGGTGGGCCAACCATGCAGGGACGTCAGTTCCCACTCAAGGCCCTCAAGATCCGTCTGGACGGCTCCGCGGTTGAAGCCGTGGTGGGAGGACTCCTGTAAATGGAAAAGCGTGACCTTCAATTAAATGATCGAGGCTATCAGCTGTTGCTTCCCGCAGTTACCATTGCACTGCCGCTCGCCACCAGAACCCTGACCGTATTCGGCCCAGTTGCTGGGCTGTTCGCCGACCTGGGGTCAATCGTGTCGGCAGACTCCAGCCATGAGAAGAAACTTGAAGCCGTGCTCGGTAGACTCGGTTCGGTCATCTCTCAGCTTGACCCGATCGCCACCAATGCTCTGCTCATGGATGCGGTCAGCCACTCCGGGCTATGCTGTGATGGCCAGCCGATCACCGGGCTCAACTTCGAGCGCCACTTCTCCCAGTGCCGCGGTGAGGTCTTCCAGGTCATGCTCTGGTGCCTGTGGGAGATTACGAGCCCTTTCTTACCCGCCTCTCTGACCTCGATCCCCCAGACCATGATGTCTCGGGCCGGGGAGGCGTTCAGATCCCAGACGGGTGGTCAACCGACTACTGGTTAGGCCGCCCGGTATGGGATGGGATGTGCTCTTGGCGCGAGCTGCGTGACGGGAGCCTCACGCTGAGTGACCTGATCGACATGCACCGCAGCCTGAACCTTAAGGGCCACCTGGAAGCGGAGCAGACCAAGCTGGAAAACCCACAGAAGTAAGGACCTCAAATGGGACAGAGCATCATCGATGAGCTTGTAACGCTGCTCGGATTCAAGGTGGACCCCGGTGCTCATCCCACCGCGGCCAAGTTCACCCGCGCTCTGGACAGCATCAACAAGTACGCGATGGTGGCCAGTGCCAGCATCATCGGGGCGGCCACATCACTGGTGTACTTTGCCGAGAAGTCTGCTCACGCTGGGGCTGAGATTGAGCGGTTCCGCCAACTCACAGGCATGTCTACAGACTCCATTCAGCGGTGGTCCTATGCAGCCAACCAGATCGCCGGCAGCAAGGAGTCGATCCTCAGGGACATCGAGGGCATAACCTCATCGCTCAACCCCATCATGCCCGGAGACTTCAACCAGGGCATGTATCTGTTCTTCGGATCACGCCTTAAGGACTTCAAGGACGCCAACCAGGTCCTCCAGGAGTTGGCCAAGGTGTTCCCCAAGCTGACCGCACAGAAGGCCATGCAGTGGGGCAGGCTCATGGGTATCAGCCCCGACACCGTGATGGTGCTGAGGCACGAAAAGGACGGGCTGGCCAAGTTGTTCGCCGAGGCTGACCGCCAGAAGCTCACGGCATCCGACGCTGAGAAGGCATACCGGTTCGAGCAGGCATGGAAGCGAGCCCTGGGTCATGCTCAGAAGTTTGCGCAGCAGCTCGGCATCCGCATCCTGCCATTCATCGAGAAGGTGATCACCAAGACGATCCAGTGGTACGAGGCCAACCAGCGTCTGATCAACGGCGGCCTCCAGAGATTCATCGAAGGGGTCGGCCGGGGCGTGTCCCAGTTCTCCGGCATGCTCGATAATCTCAAGGCTGCGATCCCCTGGGTGGCCAAGTTCGTGGGCCTCATCGCGGACCCCAAGCTACTCGGCGGCGGGGTGGCGATGGCACTGGCCGGGGTGGCGGCTGTGCTCACTATCATCGCGGCCAAGTATATCGCCATTGGCACCGCAGTCATGGCCATCATCGCGGCTCTGGAGGATGCTTCGACCAGCTTCGAGGTGGATGAGCAAGGAAAGATAAGCTCGTCCGGCAAGGACACGCTGATCAACCGCGGACTGGATTGGATTCACGATAAGCTGCCTGATTGGATGCGCACACCGGAGAATGAGTGGAAGCGCGCAGGAAGCGCGTCAGGCAAGTCGCGAGCCAAGGACATGCTCGACAACTTTGCTCAGTGGTACCGCAACGACCAACTCGGCGTGGCCCAGATACAGAAGAACATCGCCGACGCGATCCCCAGGCAGAGCACCGGAAACACCGTGACCCAGACCAACACCATCCAGATCCAGTCGACCGACCCGTACGGCGCCGGCAGGGAGACCGTGTATCAACTTGAGCGTATGGCCAACCCAGCGTTAGCTGGCGGGTGGAGGTAGGAACGTGTACTCGCTCCCCGGGACACTGCAACCGATCAGCAACCAGGTCGTGGGAACGGTCATCGCCGCCATCCTCAAGCGGCAGGTGTACCAGCGCGCCGCTGCGCCGTCACTCCCTGGGTCATACACGCCTGAGAAGTTCTACCTCAACTATATGAATCCCATGGTGGCCGTATCCACCGTGACCCAGGAGGCATACGAGGCCCACGCGGAGGTCACTCAGCACCCGGTTGAGGACGGCTCCGTGTTCTCTGACCACGTGATACTGAGGCCGATCAGATTTGAGATGACGTTCGAGGTGAGCAACTATGACGGGTTTGGTACCGAGGCCATATCTGCCAAGCAGACGCTTGACAATATGCTCAAGGTGTGGCGCGCGAGGCAGCTGTTCAGTCTGTTGACCACCCACAGGCTACTGGAGAACGTGGTCTGCTTGAGCATCAGCGCCACAAACGACGCTCCGGAGTGGGGTAGGCTCAGCTTCAGAGCCACCTTCCAGGAGATTCGCCTGGTCACCCTCCAGTCACAGACGTTCCCGCGCGATCGCGTTCAGGGAGTATCGGCCACCGTGTCGTCGGGCACCGGTCAGGTTGACCTGCTGCCGCAACCTTCCGGTCCGGCCACACCCAAGAGTGCTCAATCTGCCGCGAAGCCCATACAGAAGCCCGTGAAGCTGGTCAACTCTCAGAAGGGCGTGTTCGACAAGGCCCTTGGCGTGTCATGGGGAGGGCGCTGACGTGGCATATAACGTACTTCAGTTGACTCCCGAGGGAGAGGGCCACGTTCAGTTCTCCCTGGGCAATATAACCGTTGAGCTGGTCACCCGGTACAACTACGGCGCCGGGGTCTGGTCCGTGGATATACTCGACGCCCGGGGCAATCTGCTCGCAGGCGGCCTTATGCTCGTTCCCGGGGTTGACCTGCTGAAGCCGTACCCAGACCTGTCCGCCAGTATCGGCGGACTGCTGGTCGTGGAGGCTCAGACCGATGCGTATCTAAACCCAGATAACCTCGGCTCGACCGTTCAGCTGCTCTGGTTCGCGCCCGGTGAAGATGTGGTATTCCCATGAGCAGCCTTCAGCCTTGGATACGTCAGGTCGAACTGCTCATCGGGCCACTGCTGGGGTGGCGCATGGGTGATGATGCCGTCGAGGGCCCTCAGCAGCCTGAGGTTGTGAGGATCAGAAGCAACGGGGACCTCGATTCACTCCGCGTCAGATTTACTGTGCACAAGCACGGCTTGGGTACCAGCGTTCCGACTCACATCGACGTGTACAACCTGAGCCAGGCACTAAGGAACGCACTGCGCACGCAGGGCCTCGCAGTCGTGCTCAATGTCGGATGGCAGAGCGATTCGGATCTGACCAAGATATTCTCGGGCAACCTCCAGGCCAGCTACAGCCGCCGCGAGGGCCCGGACATCATCACCACGCTCCTGTGCATGGACGCCGGCGGGGCCCTGATGAGGACCTACGTGCCGCCACCCAAGGTTGACGGTGGGGATTCTGACCTGTACGAATACTTCTCACCTCCCGGAACCACGATCAAGGACGCCGTCCTGTTCTTGGCTGCAAACTTTCCGGATGTGGCCCTCGACCCGGAGAATGTGCAGATTGATGACGAGCTGCTCATCGGACCCGGTGGGCACTCGTATTACGGGCTCGTCATGGACTGTCTGGACGACCTCGCCCGGACGTATGGCTTCAGCTGGACTGTGGTCAATGGGGCATTCAGGGCCACGATGGACGGGAAGCCCCTCCAGGGCCCAGTGGTGCGGGTGGATTCGGCCAACGGCTTCTTGCTGCGGGCTGAGCCGGTGTTCTCCAGCGTATTCCAGGTCCCGGTGGGCCTGATCATCCAGACAATGCTCGACCCTAGGATCAATCCCGAGGGCGTGATCGAGCTGGTGAGTGCAGTTAACCCCTCACTGACGGGAGACTATATGGCCACCACGGTGGTCCACAGCGGCGACACCCACTCGACCCAGTGGGTCACGACCAGCGAGGTCATGCTGGTGGGGAACGCTTACGCATGAGAAATAACGACCTCAATACCCCACTCCTGCAGGCCCGGGAGATGTTCGACAGCATGATGCGGAGAGTGAATACCTGCATCCCCGGGAGGATCGACTCGTTCGACCCGGCTACCCAGACCGCCAGGGTTACTCCGGCCATAAAGGGCAGGTTTTACGCCGACTCCCAGGCTACGGACGTTCAGCTTCCCCCAGTGTTCAACGTTCCGTTGGTGTTCCCGTTCGCGGCCACCGGCGGATTCGCGCTGACCCTCCCGATCCAGGAGGGAGATCCGTGCCTCCTGGTGTTCAGCCAGCGGGCCATTGATAACTGGCATCAGCTTGGCGGCGTTCAGTCGGCAGAGACTGGGGCCACGGGCGCCAGGCATCACAGCCTCAATGATGCGTTTGCCCTGGCCTGTGCGCCTCCGCTGACCCAGGTCCTAGGCTCCTGGTGTGCGGACGGGATCGAGCTCCGCAATCGCGCCCGTACGGTGCGGGTCACGGTGAGGGATGACGGTCTGGAGTTCGACGGACCCGCCTCGTTCTTGAAGCCAGTGACTTTTCACGAGACCGTGGAAGTCATGGGAGCCACAACCCTGGACGCCGGCCTGACGGTCACCGGGGCCACGGTATTCAATGGCAGCATCACCACATCGGCGGGCATCGATCTGACCGCCCACAAGCACACTGACCCGCAGGGTGGCCAGGTCGGGGTACCGGTATGAGTTTTACCTGGAAGCTGGACAGTATACGCCATGATCTGACGATCCGCAGCGGGCAGCTGGTGACCGTGTCGGGCATCGACGAGATCGCGCAGAGGGTCATCGTGACCCTTCAGCACCACTGGCAGGAGTATTTCCTAAATGTTCCGGCCGGGGTGCCCTGGTACGAGGTCATACTAGGGAGCAAGGACAAGCACCAGGTTGAGGCAATCCTGCGTCAGATTATACTGGGTGTCCCCGGGGTGGTGGGTATTGCCCGGTTCGATATGACCATGACCCGCAGGGATCTTAGCATTGCAGTCGTGTTGGACGTGGGTGCCCCCGAGCTGGTGACGATCAAATTTGCGCAGAGCTGAAAGTGACGAGGTGAGGCGATGACAACATACGGAGTGACCGATCAGGGATTTGTCCTCAAGAGGCTCAGCGACATACGCGGTGATATGGTAACTACCCTGTCAACTGTCCAAGACCCTACGACCGGCGAGTACCTGACGCCGGATCTTGACAACGAAAATGATCCGCTGGTTCAGATTGTAAACTCAGTATCAGATCAGCTGGCCGCGTGCTGGGAGCAACTCCAGCTCTGCTACAACCAGTTCGACCCACTCAAGGCCACCGGGGCCGGGCTCAGCGGATTGGTGCAGCTAAACGGGATACGACGTAATGCGGGAGAGATTGACACGGTACTCCGTACCCGTCAGCAGGCCAGTACCATGACGACCAGCTCCAGCCTGATCGAGAGCGTGTACAGTGCCCTGAACAATCTTGACGGAGTAACCTATGTCCGGGTTTATCAAAATCTAACCAGCGAGACTGATGAGCGTGGGATACCGGCCAAGAATATTGCCGTGGTAATCAACGGCGGAGATGATGCTGAGATTGCAGACATCCTGTGGTTAAAGGCATCGGCATTCCCCCAATATGGCACCACCTCAGTTGAGGTGTATGACGCTCAGGGGATGACGTATTCGATGAATTTCATACGCCCAACGCCCGTGCCGATTTACGTCAGTGTCTCGGTAAAGGTCATAGACGCCACGGCATGGCCAGCCAACGGTGCTGACCTGATCAAGACTGCAATAACCAACTACGCCCAGAGCGGTACCGCCGCGCTTGGGGTAACCACAAACTGGGGGCGCGACAGGATCCAGATTGGTGAGGATATATACGCTTCAGACCTGTACATTCCTGTGGGCAGCGTGCCGGGCACGCAGATATTGAGCGTGGGGGTCGGTATCGGAGAGCCGGCCGAGCTGGACACCCTGGTCATTGATTGGGACGAGATTGGTACATTCGACACCCTCAACATAACCGTCACGGTGAGCTGATGCCATTTACTGATGTTTCATTCTCAGCGGAGGATATAATCGCAAGGGCCGAGAGCAGGCTGCTCAAGCAGTTCAGCTCAAGCATCGTGCTCAAGAGCATCCTCGCGGCCATGACGACAGAGATCCAGGCCCTGCGGGATGCGGCAACCGACGTCCAGTCTCTCAGGACACCGACCAAGGCCTCGGGCGTGAATCTTGAGGCTATAGGGCGGATCGTGGGTCAGGTCAGAACCGTGTTCGATTACGGAACGCTGAGTTGGCTGACCCCAGACACGGCCGGTTACACCCCAGACACGGCCATGGCCTGGGTCACCGGGTCACCGGTGGGCACTCTGGAGCTTGCCGGAGATGGCATCTACAGGAACCTCATCGAGGCCAAGGTACTGCGGAACTTTACTCAATACGGATCCATCCCTGAGATCCAGGCAGCCATCGAAACTGCGTATGGTATCAGGGTATCGTTTCAGTTTGCAGCTGACCCGATGGACATCAACCTGGTAACGGCAGAAGCAATACCGAGCCACATACTGACATTCTTGACCGAGTCCGCATCCAACAGCTCATGTGACGATATATACTATCCGCCATACCCCATGACGTGGCGTATAGTTGATACTGTATCGCTCAATATAATCAGTGAAGACTCTATGGAATTTATAATAGATGAAATAACCAGTAAAATAATAACTATCTGAGAGGTAAATATGGCTGACAGAATAGTAACATTGGGCGGAGCCGTCTGGGCAGATGCAGCTCCGGATCTGCCGGGTGGGGCACCCGCCGAGGGCACTACCTACGCCAACAGTGAACTTGAGGCCGCTACCATAGTTGACGGATGGCCGTACGCCACTGTGGTTCGCAGCGAAAACTTTAACGAGGTCATGCGGCGCCTCACCAGTCTGCTGGGGCTACTTGAAACATACGGTACTTTACCGTGGTGTGCCACCATTCAGTACCCGGTGGGGGCGTTGGCCATGGGTAGTGACGGCATGACGTATCGCTCGACGGTGTCCAGTCTCAATAAGAAACCGACGACAAATCCGGATTACTGGACCAGCGCCATAACCCCAGAGGTGCCCGCCGGTACGGTTATCTATACAGCCGCCAATGCGGCGCCTGCCGGGTATCTGGAGGCCAACGGCGATCTGGTTACCAGGGCTACATACGCCAATCTGTTCGCGGCCATCGGCACGACCTACGGCGCCGGTGACGGAGCCACAACATTCAAGCTGCCTGACCTCCGTGGCGAGTTTATTCGAGGCTGGGACCACGGCCGGGGTATTGACGCCGGACGCGCCCTGGGGAGTGCGCAAGCTCCCCAGAGTAACAGCCTGTCGGAGTTCAAAACAACCACCGGTGCTGCCACCAGCAGCCCTGGGGCTGTACCGGATAACGGTACATACTCTCCGTGGGCACTCACTGGGTACGGCGGGACCACCCAGTACAACATTGCCTTTAGAAAGTCGGGTGCCGAGACACGGCCCAGAAGCATCGCCCTCATGCCCTGCATAAAACACTAAGTATCAGGTTTACTAATGCCCCAACATCGGAGGGTTTATGGCACTGGGAACAATATCGTTTTTGTCATATTGGTTGACACGTCTGGGGGCAGTTACCCGCGCTAATGATCACACTATGCTTATTCAGCAAGGAGATTCCATCCGCCAGCTAACTTATGAGGATCTAAAAAAGGACGTCCTGGGCGAGGCAGGGATCGGCGAGGCATCAACTTTTTTAGAGGAGACAACCCTGACCGCCGCCCACGGGGCCGTATTCGTCAACCCGGCGGAAGGGGTGACCGTATGTATTCACTTACCGGCGTATCTCGCCGTCTCGTCGATCAAGGGGTACCGAATCAAGAACATCGGCCAAGGGGTGGTTCGCCTTAACGCCGCCGACGGCAAGACTATTGACGGCGACGCATCCATGGACTTCTTACCAGGGGACCGGGGTGAAGTGGCGAAAGACGGCGCAAACTGGCAGACAATTTAAGGAGGGATTATGAAACGTTATGACTTCATAGTATTTCTTGCAGTGATATTTTTTTCCACTGCAGCCGTGGCTGGCCCCACTTCCGGACCGTGGGGGGTAAGTGTAAGTGGTTTTACGAATTTTTCCAGTGCTGCCAACAACCCGGCGACGGCCGGCAAGACTATCGTCATCGATAAGGCGGTCACCGTCAACACCGCCACAACCCCCATAGATCGCGCCATCAAAGTCATTAAAGGGGGGAGCATCAACGTGGCCACCGGGAAAACCCTCACCATTAACGGGCCTTTTGAGGCAAGTAAAACCAAGGTTTTCACGGGGGCAGGTGCCGTTATTTTTGGTGCCAGGGCAGTACAGTCCGCTTCGCCTGACTGGTGGGAGGACAACGCCGTTCCGGGCACTACCGATATGGCGACTGCTATCAACCGGGCACTTGCTGCATTTCCCGTGGTAGAAATGTCTGCGGTCCGGCATAAAACCACCGCACCAGTCTCCATGTACGCATACCAGACATTGCGCGGAGTTCTGGGACATACCACCATTGAGCCGGCAGGCTGCAACGGCATTACCCTTGCCGTATCCAATAACTACGCCCAGTTGGGCAAAATTGAAGGGATCACTATAGATGGCGGGGTAGTGAACCCGCCGGCAAGTGGAGGATATACCGGTATCCACGCTCCGGGCAGCGCCAACAAAGATGACCAAATTGTCCAGATGAGGATTACCGACTGCTATATCTCGAACATTATGACAGGCATAGATCTGCGCACCGCTTGGGACACAATTATTGAACAAAATTCCCTGAATAACGTCTCTTTCGGTATTAAAGTTCGCGGCCTGTCGGTCAACACCAAAATAGAGAATAACCTGATCCGCCGCGGGCCAGGCAATGTCACGACTGGCACCATAGGTGTCCAGGTGGCGTCGGCGCTCGATTATGATCCGGGCGGGGCCACCGAGTATCGGCCGGAGGATGTTTCTATTACGGGGAACGAAATCTATGGGTACGAGGCCGGCATTTCTTTGCCAGCGGGGCTGTTGATCAAGATCGGCAGGAATATGATCGACGTCTGCAGTCTTTACTGCATCTACTACACGACCGACAACGACCTCACCATCGTCGACAACTGGCTTGGCGTTACAGGATTATCCACAGCTACCGGCTATGGGATTTATGCGGCTAACACCAGCCAATACAGCGCAGGTGCGGTTCGCGTTGTCATAAGGGATAATAATATATTTGAGAATTACGGGTCGCTCTCGACCAACAGCTACGGCATCAGACTGCGCCCGCTCAGCCAGAACGTAAGTATAGACAACAACCATTTCATGGGGTTCAACACCTACGACATCAACGCCACTGGCATTGAGCAGGTAATGTCTATCACTAATAACAAGTTCAAGTCGACCGAGCCGGTTAATTCGGTATATGTCGAAACCGGAGGTGGCGGCGGCGTCGTGATGGATAATAACGAGTCCGCAGTTATCCCGGTGCGACTGCATTCCATATCCAACACGGTCGGGGCCAACGTTCTGGGCCGGAACACGGGCGCGACCCAGAGCACGTACCGGAGAGGGCAAGCAACTATCAGCAGCGGCAACACGACAACCACCATCAACGTACCTATGGGTACCGATTCAAACGTTTACCCGGTGATAAGGATCAACACCATCGAATCAACCGAAAGCCCGGTTATAAAAAGCTCGGTGGCCTATAACGCGACGACCAGTGTCATCACCCTGACTTCATCCCTTGCTGCTCCAGTTGGCGGTATCAAAATCTACTACGAGATTATCGGCGTTTGGTACGGTGACAGGTGACATCAAGGTGTGAAAACATCCTTCAAAAGAAACAGGAGGAAATTATGAAGTACATCAGAGAGTTCTCAGCAGTATTCCTGGTCGTGACCCTCGGACTCTGGGGCTGCCCAGATCTGATCAGCCTCAAGACGGCAGCCTTTGCCGTGGCCATCGTGTGTCTGATGATCGGTGCGCTGGCCCTGGTCATAGGTGTGGCTAACGGATGGGGGGTGCTCCCCGCGGTGTCGTTCCGCCGGGACGTGTCTCGCGCCCTGTGTACGGCGGACGGAGCCAGCAGAGTGATCGGGGCGTTCCTCATCTTCCTGGGGTTGATCGTGCTCGCAGTGTTCAGGGCCAGCTGATGAAGTGGCTCATGCTTGCAGCTCTGCTCACACTGCCTGCGGTTGCGGGGGGTGCAATACCCCCCAATGCCCAGAAGCACATTCCGACACTACGCGAAGCCTTTAAGACCCAGTGGCCCGAGGCCCCGCTCAAGCATATCTCGTGCGGACAGGTTGAGCAGGAGAGCTCATGGAAGGAGAACGCCACCCTCAAAACCTCACGCGAGCTGGGCCGGGGGCTGGTGCAGATGACGATCACCAAGCGGTTCAATATTTACCTCGATGCGGTCAAGTACAAGGCCCTGAGGGGATGGGACTGGCAGAAAGATCCGTACAACACCGGATATCAGCTGATGTTTCTGGTGCTCCAGGACCGGGACAACTATTCCCAGTCGAAGGCCATAAACGAGCGTGAATCGTGGATGATGACGTTGGTGCGGTATAACGCGGGTGGAGGTCGGATCGCAGTCAGGAGACGATATGCTACAGCTCAGGGCATGCCTGCCGATAGGTGGATCGGAGGTTTGGAAGATGCACACGGGCCCCTGGAAAATTCGGTGCTGTACGGACGACCCCTGTGGAAGGCCGTGAACGAGTACCCACGAGTAATATTCAAGCGAGCAGAGAAGTACGTCGGGGCACTCTAGGACGATCGGAGGATGTGATGATACCGGACCTTGATCAGCTGCACCGCTCGATACACAATGTGGAGGAAGCAATGTTCAGCTGTCCGGAGTTCGGTATGACGATGTTCGAGGGGTGCCCAAATGGATGTCCAAGCTGTCCCGGGAGAAACCGTCTCGTACTGTCCGCTGATGAGGCGGAACGGACGACACGGTGAAGAGCCCTGCTGCAGATACTGCAGATTTACAATAGAAAAATAGAGAGGAGGCAGAGATGAACGAGATCATGAAGTGGTTCACCGAAAATGCGGTGTGGCTGGTACCGACCCTGATCCTGGTGATCAGCGAGTTCCTTCCGTTCGTGCCCAGCAAGTCCAACGGAGTGCTTCAGGCACTGCTCAACGTGCTCAAGAAGAGCAGGTGGGGAGGCGGAGCTGGGGCAGCTGTCCTGGTTATACTTCTTGCTGGGGGATGCGCCACAGGGCGAACCCAGGACCCGGCGGTCACGGCCGGGAAGTCACTGCTAGCTGCCAAGGAGACCATAATCGGAATCCGAACCGTGGCGGCCAAGCCGTGCCAGGACGGGGTACTGAGTCAAGCTGTGTGCCAGCAGATCGGCACCATTTACGAAATGTCCAAGCCCGCCTACGACGCCGCCACAGACGCCATGCTGGTGTACCTGACTACCGGAGACAGCACCCAGTACGAGCTTCAGATGCTGGCCCTCCAGGATCTGGTGCAGCGGCTCGTTATTCTACAGACCCAGAGCGGGATCGGAGGTGTTAAGTGAATGAGCAAGACCTCAAGAACATCGAGCAGGGAGTGCTGCTCACTGGGCAGATGGCCCAACTGGCGGCGCCGGTCGTCAGCATATACAACCCTGCAGCGGGTGCTGTTCTGTCCCAGGTGGCTCCGCTGGTCACCCAGCTCACGGTCATCGGGGGGAAGATCATCCTCGAACTGAACAGGGACATGAGCCGTGAGGATGTGATCCGGGCCCTGGCCTCATCGAGATCGAGTACCTGGGGTGAGATGCCCTCGCTGGAACGAAAGTAAGTCTGCTTACCACTCCCCCGCCTCGGGATTGGTCGTGTGGTGCCCCTGCTCCGGCGGGGGCTTTTTACTATACGAACCAGCTCCCTATATATAGCAAAAATAAAAGAACAAAATTTAAATAAAGTAAAAGTATTCTGGAAACATTACGTATTATCCTATTATTGCGTACTGGGTAAGCATCTATAATGGATACGCGATAAATATTGACCTGTTTTTATATTTTGTTCAAGTAATTTCCCTTATAATAGGGAGGCCCCGGGTATGCGTATTAAAGAAAAATAATATTATTGTGATATACTTTTGCCCCGAATTAATTTAAGGTTGTAAATACTGTAGGATTTAGGAATTGCTATGTTATATTTGGAGGTCCCACCGTTGTCACCAGTCGTAACCGATTATCGGTTCAAGACCCAGCCGTTTGACCACCAGGCAGAGGACTTTCTCCTATCCAGGGACGCCGTCGTATTTGGCTTCACAGACGAGCAGGGCACCGGCAAGTCGAAGAAGCTTATCGACACCGTGGCGTGGCTGTTTCTCAAGGGTAAGATCACCGGAGTCCTGGTCATCGCCCCGAACGGGGTCCACCGCAACTGGATCTTGAACGAGATACCGGCCCACATGCCAGACTACATCCAGTGCGTGTCCGCGTACTGGTCAGCGTCCCCGAATAAGGAAGAGAAGGCAGCACTCCAGCTCCTCGACAAACCCCCCAAGCACATGTCCCAGGCCCTGCGGTTCCTCGCGGTCAATGTCGAGGCCGTTAACACCAAGCGCGGCCGCGACTACATCACCCAGTTCATAAGCTCGTTCCGCTGCGTTGGCGCCATCGACGAGTCCACGATCATCAAGAATCCCTCGGCCGGATGCACCAAGCAGATCCTGGCCCTGCGCGAGCGGTTCCCGTATCGCAGGCTGCTCAACGGCACCCTGCTGACCCAGGGTCCCGAGGACGTCTGGAGCCAGATGAACTGGCTCGACCCCGAGATCATCGGAATACCCAGCCTCTACTCGTTCCGCGCCAGGTACTGCCAGATCGTGGACGTGGCCGCTATACTGGCTCAGGGCAGGTTCGCGCCAAAGCATGAGCGCGACCAGGCCATGCAGGTCAGCCGCATCATGCAGCGAAACCCCAAGGCCAAGTTTGCCCAGTTCGTGCTGACCGACGACAACGGAAAGCCTCAGTATCAGCGCATCGAAGAGCTTCGCGCGAAGATCGCGCCGTACATCACCAGACGGACCAAGGCGGACTGCCTCGACCTACCGGAGAAGCTGTTCACTAAGCGATATGTCGAGCTGTCCGACCGCCAGCGCCGGATCTACGACCAGCTCCGTAAGGGTGTGATCGCGGAGATGGGCGGGATGCAGATGACCGCCACGCTGGCCTTCACCAAGATGCTGAGGCTTCAGCAGGTCGTGGGCGGGTTCTTCGTCCCGGACGCGACCGAGTACAGCTTCGAGGATGACAAGTTCTTTGAAGAATCCGAGACGGATAACTTTCCGACCGTGTGCATAAAGGCGGAGCCCAAGGCCATCGATGAGGTCAACCCCCGCATCGCCTCCCTCATGGAGTTGCTTGAGGAGGTCGACGGCAAGGTCCTTATCTGGGCCCGGTTCAGGGCCGAGCTTCAGGCCATCACCCAGGCCCTGCGGGACCGGTACGGCTTCGCCGCAGTCTGTGAGCTTCATGGTGGCATTGACCCGGAAGAGCGTCAGGCCAGCATCAAGAGGCTCCAAGAGGACCCCACACTTCGATTCGCCGTCGGCAACCCCCAGGCCAAGGGCGTGAGCCGCGGCCAGACCATGACGGCCGTGACCACGGTCGTATACTACTCGAACAGCTTCTCCCTGGACGACAGGCTACAGTCGGAGGATCGGGCACACCGTATTGGACAGAAGAACCCCGTGACATATATCGATCTGGTGGCTCCGGACACTCTGGACGATAAGGTCATCGATGCCCTGCGCAGCAAGAAAGAGCTGGCGGACCTGGTTAACGGGGATCGGATCAGCAACTGGATTTGATTAGACAAATATAATTCTTAATTAGTTTACATTTTCTTTGAGGTGTTTTACATTGCCCCTCAAGGATTACAGGAGGAGACAGCGTGACAAACATTACCCCAGACGACAGACTGCTCGGTGACAATAAGGGACCGAAGGTCTACATCCCCCAGGAGCCGACCCGGCGTGACCAGTCGACAGGCAAGATGGTATCGACCATGAATTTTAACAAGGCCCGCCAGTTCGGCGAGCCCGTGGTCCTGTGCCCGTCCGGTCCGGTCGCGCTGAACACGGCCCCGACCGTCTGGCAGATGAAGTCTGAGCTTCGCGGATTCTGCGATGATGACTACCTGATAGCGGTTGGTGACCCCACACTCCAGGCCATGGCCGCCATCGTGGCTGCGGAGATGAACCGAGGCCGGGTCAAGTTTCTAAAGTGGGACCGCGAGCTGGGCCAATATTTTGAAGTACAGTTCGATCTGCACCACCGCCTCGGCGGAAAATAACCACACGGGAGGATTAGAGGAATGAGGGGAGTCAAGGCAAAGGGCCTGCGAAGGCAGTCATACGGAGAGGGCAACGCGATGCCCCGGAGTCAGCACCACACCTACAAGGACATTAACGGTCCGTTCATGCGCACTGTACGTGACCACAACGGCTTGCCAACGGGTGTTGTCAAGATAAGCGGCACACTCTTGATCACCAGCGCGAGGCGCCTGTACAAGAACCTCAAGAAGGGGATCCCGGTCCACATCTTCCGAGAGGGGGTGACCGCGTGACGGACGTGAACAGTGCAATACTGGACGACATCCTGGGTGACGAGACCATCCTCGAAGCATCCGACAATGACCTCCAGACCATCTCGGTTCTGGCCAAGCGCCAGCGCGAGCTGGAGGACAAGGTACTTGATCTGGAGGGGCAGCTGGCCACCGAGAAGGAGGCCCTCCGCAACATCCAGGAGAAAGCCCTCCCCGATGCCATGACCTCGGTCGGCATGGTCGAGTTCGTTATGGAGGACGGCTACAAGGTCAAGGTCAAGGACGACGTCAGCGCCGGCATCAGAGCAGGGATGGCGGAGTCGGCCACCGAGTGGCTCGACAAGCAGGGACTGGGTGACATCATCAAGGACGACGTGATCATCAGCTTCGGCAAGGGAGAACGTCAGCAGGCTACCGATCTGATGCTCAGACTTCTGGGTGACGGCCTGAACGCCACCGAGAAGCTCAACGTTCACAGCCAGACCCTCAAGGCCACAGTTAAGGAGCAGCTGGAGAAGGGCATCGAGTTCCCGACCGAGCTGTTCAACGTGTATCAGTACAAGAAGACAGTCATCACGGCGCCTCGCAAGAAAAAGTAACCCACCCGGGCAGCTTGCCCGGTACAAGCACAGGAGGATTAGAGGATGGTACGTTATTATGAACTGAACGAAGAGCAGCTGCTTGCCCTGGCCGATGATGAGGTCAAGAAGCTCATTGATTATGAGTGCGCCATCGAAGGCGTGCCCATGCTTCCGCCGTCCGCGGGGCCGATGCCGGTTGAAACGGCACCCGATCCCGACGTTAGAGGGTACGAGGTCGGAGGCATCATCACCACGTGCCCTGAGCACGCTTCGCTCATCCTGCAGGCTCTGACCAGCGGGCCGATGTTCACGGCCAGTTACTGCGGTCGCGATTATACCATACGGTATCTTGAGCCGATCGGCCCCAAGTCATATAGCCACCCCAAGCTGGAATCCCAGATGTACCGCAGTGCTGCCCAGTGGGACGCCATCAAGGACGACAAGAGGGCGTTTGACGTAAAGAAAGAGGCCTGGGACAAGCTCGACAAAGAGTACGCTGAGGCCCTCAAGGCTCGTGACCATATCTCCGAGGCCGTCTGGGATGCCATCTCAGAAGCACGGACCAAGAAGCGCGAGCGCGAGAATATCACAGCTGAGTTCGCTGCATATAAAGATCTGGCACAGGGTGACCTCACCATAGCCATGAATTTTATGCTCAAGGCCAAGTCCAGCGTGTCCGACAAGTACCCCGAGCTGATCCAGCAACTCTGCCCCGGCTATGGTAACAAGCAGATGGCTGCTGAGTAGCATACTCTGGGGCTCCGGGCCCCGACACCCCGGAAGAAAAGGAGAAGTACAATGGCAAAGAACCTGCCCGCAGCAAAGGACGACACCGGATCCGTACTTACCGTGATGGATCCCAGCGCATTCGCGGACGACATGGGAGCCGGATTCGAGGAGACCAGCTCGACCGACTACGCGATTCCCTTCCTGAAGATCCTCCAGGCCCTCAGCCCCGAGTGCTCCCCCGGCAACTCCGCATACGATGAGGAGCTTCGCCCCGGTATGTTTTACAACAGCGTGACCCACGAGTCGTACAAGGGCTCCGAGGGCCTCCTGTTCGTCCCCAGTTACTACCGCCGCGTGGGCCTGCTCTGGACCCCCAAGGATGACGGTGGCGGCTTCAAGGGCTCAATCGACGTGGCCCAGATGGAGTCGATCCTGCCCAACTGCGTACGCGATGACCGCAACAACGAGGTCACTCCCGACGGCCTTCACCTGATCGACACCCGTGAGTGGTACGGCCTGATCATAGATCCGACCGGTGAGTCCTGCACTCCGGTGCTCATGTCACTCTCCAAGACCCAGCTCAAGAAGAGCAAGCGCTGGCTGACTCTGGCCCAGGGCCTGCGATACAAGGGCCAGCCCATGCCGCTGTTCTCTCAGGTGTACCGCCTGACCACCGTGCCCGAGAAGAATGACCAGGGCTCTTGGATGGGTCTTGAGTTGGCCCACGTCGGCTCCGTACCGAGCATGAACGTATATGCCGAGGCCAAGCGGTTCCGCGAGATGGTCATGAGCGGCAGCGTGAAGTCTGCCTCCTACGGCACCGATGATCCGGTCGCGGCGGGTGACGTACCGTACACAGATCAATTCTGACGTTCCCTCCCAAGCAGAGCGTCGGCTATGGGGCCGGCTGATCACCGGCCCCGCACTTTCAATTCAATGACCACAAGGGAGGGAGCAGATGCAAGTTTACAAGACCATCAAAGAAGTGCCCACCGAAATCCTCACCGAATCGCTGCTGGCCATCCAGGACCTAAGGCGCAAGTACCTGGGCCAGGAGCAGATAACCGAATACGCAGGCTGTATCGACGAGACAGTTGACTGTACTAAGAGATGCTCGTTATGTAAGTTCGACTTATTACACAATGAGTATAAGGCTAAGGGCGAGACTGACTGTATCTGTCCGTGGTTTTGGATGGAGGGGACAGAATGTTGCTCATCGAAATTGCCCAAAATGTATTTCGATGAAAGTATACCCGAGAGATTAATGCGCGCTGACCGTTGGGAGGATGCCACAGTCGAGGAGCTGGCCCTACGTCGCATCGGAGGTCATGCTGCATGACCGTCTCCGAGCTTGCCTCACAATTCCACGAGCTGTTCGAGGGGCTGGAGCGAGCCCACGGATTCTGGGAGAACGGCGACCGCTCCCACAACGGTAAGGTCAAGGGCAAGGCCCGCACGGTTCAGACCCCAGTGACCGACGCCCTGTGGGAGCGGCACCTCAGCGGAACCGCTGGTATCGGGATCGTACCCATCCGGGACGACGGCACCTGCCTGTGGGGAGCCATCGACATTGACGTGTATGACGGCCTCGACCACGCAGAGCTTGAGCAACAGGTCGAGAGCATCGGTGCTCCACTCCTCATCCTCCGGAGCAAGTCCGGAGGCGCTCACCTATACATGTTCACCAACGAACCAGTCCCCGCCAATCTCATCCAGCAGCGTCTGCGCGAGTGCGCCATGGCCCTGGGCCACCCCAGGGCCGAGGTGTTCCCCAAGCAGACCGAGCTGGACGGCGACAACGGTATCGGCAACTGGATCAACATGCCGTACCAGAACGTCCAGGATACTGTCAGGCACTGCATCCGCAAGGGTCAGGTGCTGACAGCCACGGAGTTCCTGGCCCTGGCCCAGGAGAACCTCGTGACCCTGGATCAGCTCAAGGCCCTGCAGCCGAGGGCCGTGACCGGTGACGAGTGGGCCGACGCTCCGCCGTGCCTCCAGTTCCTGGTACTCGACGGCTTCCCTGAGGGGTCACGGAACAACGCCCTCATGTCCTTGGCCGTGTTCGCCAAGAAGGTGTACCCGGAGGGCGAGTGGCAGAACAAGGTATTCGAGTATAACCAGAAGTGGATGAACGGCGCCCACGCCGAGGTGACCAACATCATACGGTCGGCCTCGAAGAAGGATTATCAGTACAAGTGCTCGGACGTGCCGCTGTGCAACCACTGCAACAAGTCAGAGTGCGGGAAGCGCAAGTATGGGATAAAGTCCGGTCGCGCGTCCAAGGAGAGCAGCGGCCCCAGCGTGCTGGACGAGGTCGACCGCCCGGTCAAGGTGTTCCGCCCAGTGGATGACCGCGACGACGAGCCTCAGTGGGTATTCACCATTGCCGGTAAGAAACTGGACGTGACCCTCGACATGCTGTATAACCAGAAGCTGTTTCTGAGGGCCTACACCAAGAAGTTCGAGCGCGTCCGGATGGAGATACCCGCCGATCGGTGGCAGAGCAAGGTCAATGACTTGCTGGCCGAGGCCGAGGTACTGGAGCTTCCGCCCGATGCCGGGCCGGAGGGTCAGCTCATGCTGCACCTGGAGGCGTTCTGCACTGGTAAAGCCCAGGCCCGCGACAAGGCGGAGCTGGTCCTCGGCAGGCCCTGGACGGATGATGATAACGTGACTTGGTTTCGGAGCCGTGATTTTGTCAAGTTTTGTGACCAGCACCACTTCAGGGCATTCAGGGAGGCCGAGCTGTGGGCCGTGTTCCGTCGCCACGGTGGCAAGAATCACAGGTTCATGATCAAGGGTCAGTGCGTGGGCGCCTGGGGCTTTCCGGCGTTTGCGAAGCAGACCGAAGACTTCGACCCGGTCGCAATACCGGAGACAGAAGAGAAGGGGGCGCCGTTCTAATGAAATGGTACGTATATCACTTTTCACGCTCTGAACATCAAGTCAGAGTCCGTCAGCCACTACGAGGGGATCGTCAGATCGCCAGAGATGGTCACTACCAATGATCATTTGAACGGCTTCCGCACCGTTGCAGCCGAAAAGCTGAACTGCTCGCCGTCAGAGATCGTGGTCAATCAGCTGTCCTTTCTGCACGGGGTGGAGGAATAGCATGAACAAGTTACAGTTGGGTCAGAGCGACTACAGGGATATTGATAGCAACCGCTGGTATGCTCACTTGTCTGAACCGGAGAAAGCCGAATTGAGATTGCAAACGTGGCAGCGTACCTGCCCAGTGGCCAAACTCATATGAGATACCACTGCCCCGACTGCAATCGAACCGTTGATAAGGAGACATTCGGCTGGCCAGTCTGCTGCGGGTCCACCATGAAGCAGGGAGATGCCCCTCGAATTCAAGGCCAGCAGTATCCCAATCAGAATCTGTGGCACATGGTCGAGGAGCTGGACGTGTACGCCGGCAACGAGAACGTGACCGACTGGGAGCTGGACTTTATCGGTGACATGCACAACCTGTGCCTTCAGAAGCGGTCGTACACAGTGAAGCAGCGCGACCACATCATCCGACTGTGGGAGAAATACTGTGCATAAGCAGCAATTAATTCTCGGGCCCCCGGGAACGGGGAAAACGCACCATCTCCTAAACATCATGGAGGATGAGCTGGCCACCGGGATCAGGCCCGACCGCATCGCTTTCCTCAGCTTCACTCGCCGCGCGGCCGACGAGGCGCGGTCACGGGCCATGGCCAAGTTCAGCTTCACCAAGGAGGACCTGCCGTGGTTCCGCACCCTCCACAGCTTGGCATACTCGCGGCTCGGTCTGCGCCGGGACGAGGTCATGCAGCCCAAGCAGTACCGCGAGGTTGGTGAGCTGCTCGGTCTGGGGTTCTCAACCAAGCTCGATATTGAGGAGGGCGTGCCCAGTTCACGCTTCAACGGCGACCGCTACACGTTCCTTGCCGGGTACGCCATGGCCAAGTGCATACCATTCGAGGACGCTTGGCGGTCGTGCTCGGACGATGACCTCAACTGGTGGGAGTTCAGGCGGTTTTTAGAGACAATGGCCGAGTACAAGCTGGCCAAGGGCGTGCTCGACTTCACCGACATGCTGTGCGAGCCCCAGGCCATACTGGACGTGGACGTGGTGATCATCGACGAGGCCCAGGATCTGAGCACGCTTCAGTGGCAGTACGTCAACCGGGTGGTCACGCCCAATGCGAGGAGGGTGTATGTGGCGGGAGATGATGACCAGGCTATATTCCAGTGGAGTGGAGCTGACGTTCGCCACTTTCAAGCTCTTGATGGTGAGCAGACGGTCCTTTCGCAGTCACACCGGGTTCCGGTCGCTGTACATCGGGTGGCCGAAGGGATCGCCTCGGGCATCACGTCCCGGTATCTTAAGGCGTATCACCCTAAGGCTGACCAGGGCTCGGTAGAGCATCATCTGTCCCTGGACAGCGTGGATCTGTCGACCCCGGGGAGTTGGTACCTGCTTGCCCGCAACTCCCACCTGCTGCCCAAGCTGACGGCCCTGGTAAGGGATCAGGGACTCCCGTACAGCCTGCGCGGCGAATCGGTCATTGACCCGCGGCACGTCCGGGCCATAAGGGCCTGGGAGCTAAAGCGCAAGGGGGGGTCCCCGGACGCGGATGACTGGGCCATCGTGCAGACGCTCATCCCCAAGCGGGACGTGACCGGGCTCATCTGGCACGAGGCGCTGACCAAGATCCCGCTGATCGACCGTGAGTGGTACATAGGCATCCTGCGGCGCGGCGAGAGTCTGACCAAGCAACCCAGGATCAACGTGGCCACAATTCACTCTGTCAAGGGGGGTGAGGCCGATAACGTACTGCTGATGACCGACATGAGTGCGCGGTCATGGAGCGGATACCAGATGGACCCGGATGGCGAGCACCGCGTGTGGTACGTGGGAGCCACCAGGGCCAAGAACGCGCTGCACGTGGTGCAGCCACAGACACGCATGGCATTTGACATGTGATTTCATGAACGGGAGGAATTGAGGAATGAGACTGAACAAGGAAGACAAGGACGCACTGAAAACGGCACTGGGGATATTTATGGTAATAGTATTTGCACTGGGACTGGTTACGTTCATGATAGCCTGGTTATTCCCACACATCTACTATTGGCAGAAGCTCGTCGAGCAGAGTCTGGGAATATAGGGGGTGTGACATGTGCTTCAGCATGACCGATTCTCACGAGGAGCATCACTGCAACACCTGCAAGCGTGACTTTGACCTGGGCACGGACGAGTGCCGGTCATGCTTCATGGACACTTCAATTGACTGCGGCGACGGCTGCCGCTGGGAGGGTAGATAACGTGGGAGAATTGATACTGGCATTCGATACCGAGACCACCGGGATGGTCCGCTGGAAGGACGTTGACAGTCATCCAGCTCAGCCCAACATCATTCAGCTGGGGTGCATCCTGTCCGACGGTGAGGACGTTCACGCCGAGTTCCGGTGCATCGTCAACCCGTCCGACGTGTGTCCGGACTGGGTCATGGAAGATGGGGCAGCCAAGGTTCACGGCATCACCAGAGAGACCGTTGAGTTGGCCGGCATACCGACGCTCACCGCCATGCGGACCCTGACCCATCTCATGGACCGAGCGGACACGGTCGTGTGCCACAACGTGGACTTCGACAGGAAACTGGCCGCCATCGCGCTGACCCGTGGTGGCGACGGCTCACGACCAGCTCTGCAGAAGCTGGCTGCGCGTACGTATTATTGCACAATGAAGAAGTCCACGGATCTGTGCAAGATCCCGAGTGAGTACAAGCGGAACGAGTATAAGTGGCCTCGGCTGCTGGAGCTTCATCAATTTTTGTTCGGAGAGACGTTCGACGGCGCTCACGATGCCATGGAAGACGTCCGGGCCACGGTGCGATGCTACCGTGAGATGAGGAGGTTGGGACTGTGAGCGTGCGACTGCTTATAAAGGGCGTAATATCCGAGCTGGACACTCCTCAGCAGAAGGCCGTTGATGACGCAGCACAAGCTCTTAGGGACATAGTGGCCAGCACGGAAGAAGCGTTCCCGGGGTGTGGACTGCTGGCCCTCGGCCTGGTTGGAGCTGAGTCCCAGGAGTCCCAGTGATGAAAAAGAACAAGATTCAGCATTGCCCAGACTGCGGAGCCAAGCTGGTCCACCAGGGCGGATGCTCGTCCTGCCCCTGCTGCGGATGGAGCGCGTGTGGCAACTGACCTTGAGATTGACGTGCTCCTGGGCAGGCTCTGCCTGAAGGTGATCAAGAGGCGGAGTCAGGCGAAGGGTAACCCTATAACCGCTGAGGAAGGCGGTTATAGGGTTACCGGCTCTTGGCAGGGCAAAACTTTCACTTTACAGGTCGATCGGGTTGGAGTATAACACTCACAAGTGAAGTGAGTGTTATATACTATTAAGGATTACAGGAGGTGTGGAATGAGGATCTTGATCAACAGTGGGAAGTACAAGATCGCGGTGAACACGGGCGCGGAGGGCAAGCTGACCATCAAGGACATTCAGACGAGGCTCGACGCCAAGACGATGTTCATCGAGGCATACCGCAGACTGGACGGGCCAAAGGACGAGCGGAAGTGGGTCAACCCGATCGACGGACAGCTGCTCGGCAAGGCCGCAGTCATGTACAACTCCCCCTCGGTGCTCAAGCTGGAGATCGAGGCCCAGGGTATCCGCAACATCTGGAACAATGCCATTACCCGCTGGGTCGAGCACACCCAGAAACGTCCGTTCTCAGAGCCGCTGAGCAGGGCAGCGCGAGCACCCCGGTCAAGAGCAGTGACCCCACCGACCGCGCCCAAGGATGAAGGATCTGTCATGACCGTGACGTTCACCGGTACCGTGGGTGGCGTGGTGGAGCAGATGAGAAATTTTTTGAAATTTCTCAAATAAAAGTGTTTACTTCCCGTTGAATATGTGATAAAACATACTCAACGGGAATTGATTTCAGGAATACAGGATTAGGAGGAAGATTATGAAAAAGTCAATCGGTGAGCAGGTTTCGACATCCATCGCATTCCGGGCGGGGCGCAAGGCTGCTTGGGAAGGTAAAAGCATTATGGCCAATCCGTATAACGACTGCTATCTCTATCGCGAGTGGGCAAAAGGCTTTGATTCGGTTGACCGCGAAGATCCCGTTGCAGACCTTCTGGAGGTATCCGAATGAGCACCTTCAAGCCCAGCCCCCAGCAAGCTCAGTATTTTAACTGGATCGAGAATGGCAAGGGCTCAGCCCTTCTGGAGGCGGTAGCCGGTAGCGGCAAGACCACCACGCTGATCCAGGGCCTGATCCGCATGAACGGTGACGTGTTCTTCGGAGCCTACAACAAGAAGATCGCCGAAGAGATCCAGAACAAGACCAATGGCCTCAAGCTCACGTGCTCCCTTAACGTGTCCACCATGCACTCGGCCGGGTTCGCCATCTGGCGCAGATCCCAGCGGAACGTGCAGGTGGATGGGAACAAGCTGTTCAACGCCTTCTCGGCGGTGACCCCAGAGGAGCAGGCAGACTTCAGGGGCCCGGTGTGTGACCTGGTGAGCTTTGCCAAGCAGGCCGGATTCGGGATCCTGGTCCCGGGGACTGATGATGACTGGTACGATCTGATCGACCACTTCTCGGTCGAGTGCCATGACCAGGAGGATCGGGTCATCGACCTGGCCCGCAAGACCCTCTTCAAGAGCAACTCGATGACGGGCGTGGTCGACTTCGATGACATGATCTATCTGCCCCTGCTGAACAAGTCCAAGCCGGTCAAGGAGTATGACTGGGTACTGATAGACGAGGCCCAGGACACCAACGCCACCCGCAGGGCCCTGGCGCTGCTCATGCTCAAGCGCGGCGGGCGCCTGGTCGCGGTGGGAGACCCCCACCAGGCCATATACGGCTTCACGGGTGCTGACTCGGACGCCCTTGAGCTGATCGCCTCAGCGGTGTCAGCATCCCGCATCCCGCTTACGGTCAGCTACCGCTGCCCGAAGAAGGTCACCGAGCTGGCTCGCACCTGGGTCAACCACATCGAGAGTCACCCGGACGCCAAGGACGGTCTGGTGATGAGTCTGGGCAAGCATGAGGACCTGTACCCCGTGGTCAAGCCCGGTGACGCCATCCTGTGCCGCTTCAACGCGCCGATCATCGGCATGGCATACAAGTTCATATCGGACGGGATCCCGGCCAAGATCGAGGGTCGCGATATTGGCAACGGGCTCAAGGCTCTGGCCCGCCGCTGGAAGGTCAAGTCGGTCGACAAGTTCCTGGACAAGCTGGACGATTGGCGTGAGAAGGAGTCGACCAAGCTCCGTATCCGCCAGAAGGAGAGCCTGGCCGTGGCGGTCGAGGACAAGGCCCGCTGTCTGGGTCTGCTGGTCGAGCGGGTCACCAGGATCAACCCGAACGTGAGCAACGTGGTCGAGGCGCTGTGCGGCGAGATCGACAAGCTGTTCGGGGACGATGTCAAGGGCAACGTGATCCTCCTCTCATCCGTACACAAGAGCAAGGGGAGGGAGTGGTCCCGGGTGTTCTGGCTCCAGATGGGCGAGCCGAAGTGGCTCCGCAAGGACTGGGAGAAGCAGTGTGAGCTGAACCTCAACTACGTGGCGGCGACCCGGGCAATGTCTGAGCTGTACCTTGTTCCGGCTCCGCCGAAGGAGAAGTGATATGGAAGCTCATGAATTTATTGACAAACTGTTCTGGTTTTCAATAGGATTAGGATTCGGGTGGGTTGCGGGATATATAGTTGGGTTTTGGTATGGGATGAGAAGCTAAATGAAAATAACTCTTATCAGTACCGATAAAAGGATCCCATTTACTGATGTCAATATCGGTCATCCGTTTAAAGCCCACGACAGATTCTGGGTCAGAACCAGCTACGATGCAGCAGCTGAGTTGGGGAATAGCACCGAGCACACCTCAGTGTGCAATTATGTAATTGACCCCGCCGATGCAGTGGTCACTGAAGTTATAATCTTGAGGGAGGTATAGCTGTGGCCAAATCACTCAACGAGCTATTCGACACCGAGCGTGCTCAGCAGAAGTCGTATCAGATGCTATTCTGGCAGCAAACCATGCGGATGTTCCAGAGGGCCCTGCTTGAGGATGAGGAGCGGCTTGCGGAGCATGACTTGGGAGGTGACGTGTGAGGCTGCTTTTCTGGTTCATAAAATCCGCACTCCGACTGGTAATCATCATCGCGTTGGCCATCGGCGGCGTGTTCGTGATTCTGGCCACGCTGGCTGGGGGAGGTGAGAAGTGAGTTGTCAATATGTCAGAGACTATTATGGAGTTCCGGCCTGCATTGGTCGCCGAGTGATAGCATACGGAAAGCCGGGAGTGATAGCAGCGGATCGCGGTAATTACATCGGCATTTTACTGGACTGTGATAAGCCCGGAAACGTGAACAATTACCATCCGACGCACAATATTGAATATCTGGATGAAATGGGAAAGGTCAGAAAGCCCGGGCGCTCGCAAGCACGGTATTTGAGATTTATCGAATATGGAGACATGTTCGATTCATTTCTCGACTTCTGCTACTGGGACGCAGATCCAGAGAGATCGTGGAACGGAGGTTGCCAATGATCCTCCCAGTCCCCTGTCGATGCGGAAACATTGTTCAGCTTGAATGTGTTATTAACGGCCAGTTCTTCTACGTAAGGTGCGACTGCGGAATGTGCACCGGGAACTACCGCGACCCGGAGCGAGCCATCGGGATCTGGAACAGGGTCATGGCTGACTGATCAAATTATTTTGAAAAATATGAAAATAATTTGAGAAAAGTGTTTACATGATGATCGTGTCGTGATATATTTGACTCAAGTTGAACATCACACAGGATTATAGGACTTGAGACCATGGCAACGAATCTAAACATCGACGACGTAACATATCAGCTTAAAAAAGATGCCAACAGCCTAGATTCTAAAAAGTATTATATCAGGGCTGCGTTTCCGTTAAACTACATCACGGACAATATGACCTACAATCAGGCTCAGAAGGTAGCCAAGTCTATGAGGCAACTCGGATATACGGTCATTGACATGACCAAGACGAGCAAGCCCAGCTGACGAGCCGCCGGGTGGTACCCGGCCGAAACCCGCTCCGGCGGGTCCTGGGATAACCGAACAAAATACACAGGATTAGAGGGTTGACATATGAAAAAGACTGGCACAGCCGTTCATGTTGCATTTTCTGACGTTAGGGTAAAATTTAAACGGTCAGCCGACTTTTTGGGCAATTCGATTATTAGAGTGAAATACTTTATCACAGGCTCCGATACCATTTCAGATGAGCCTGAAAGTACAATGTCGGTTGAGCGATTCGAAGAGCTTTTTATTACTCAGAAGTAAAACCACAGAAATTGGAGGATTACAAAATGAGTCACGAGATTATCTTTGACGAGCAGCGCGGCATCAACCCCATCGCCTTTACCGGTCAGACCCCGTGGCATGGCCTCGGCCAACAGCTCCAGCCCGGGGCACCCCTCACCGAGTGGGCCACGGCCGCTGGGATGGACTTCTCGATCGAGTCGGCCCCAGTCCTCTATATGGATGCTGAGGGTCTGCTCCGCTCCTTCAACGGCCGCCAGATCCTGCGGCGGGGCGATAACCAGCTCCCGCTGAGCATCGTGTCAGACGGATACAAGGTCGTGCAGCCCGCCGAGGTGCTGGACTTCTTCACGAGCCTGGTCGATACTGCCGGCTTCAAAATGAACACCGCCGGGGTCCTGTTCGCCGGGAAGAAGTATTGGGCCCTGGCCGAGATCGGAGAGTCGGCCCGCATCATGGGTCAAGACCGGATCGACGGATACCTGCTGCTCGCCACCGCGTGCGACGGTACTCTGGCCACGACGGCCATGTTCACGTCTATTCGTACCGTTTGTAACAATACTTTGAATATGGCAGTGCACGACGCTGAGTCCGGGCATGCTCGCCGCTATCTCAAGATCCCCCACAGCCGCCAGTTCAACCCGGCCGAGGTCAAGGCCGAGCTGGGGCTGGCCGCAAGCTCATTCGGCACGTTCATTGACCACGCCAACGAGCTGGCCAAGCGGAAGGTGTCAGACAGGGAGGCCATGGAGTGGCTGGTGCGGGTGTTCGGTAAGGTTGCCGACGACCAGGACATCTCGGATGAGCTGCTCGCAGCCCAGGATGCCAAGACCATCAAGACGTGCTTCGAGCTGTACAAGGGCGCTGGTATGGGGTCGGATCTGAAGTCTGCCGACGGTACCGCCTGGGGCCTCGTAAATTCCATCACTCAGTTCGCTGATCACAAGCGCAAGACACGCACCGCCGACAATCGGCTGGACAATGCCTGGTTTGGGACCATGGCCAACGTGAAGCAGCGGGCCTGGGATGAGGCTCTGAAGCTGGCAGCATAGATAAATCAACGGGGGCCGCGCATCCGACGCACGCGGAAGGAGTTCTCATGTTTAAGCCTTGGGATGAATACCCTATAGGTACAAAAGCATATTCTGTGGGTGGCGGTCATTGGGTCAAAACTGAAAGGGGTTGGAAGTGGTGTACAGGCAGCACCTTTCCCACCCCAGGCGGTGATGTCTATAAGGTCACTCTGCCCAGTCAAACTAAAGAATAGGTGTTTACAGCAGGTGAGTTCCGTGGTATAGATGACAAAACAGGATTACAGGAAGGGAGGATCAACGATGAGAATGTGGATGGTGGACCCCAAGATCATGTGCCGCAAGCACCTGCTCGGCGAACACGGGGAGTTGCATAAATTCATGCACAACTGGGTCAAGCAGCACGCGGTTACCGGGCGGATCGAGGGCAACGCAATGGAGCCCGAGTCGTACAAGAGCCGTCACGACCAGCTCGCAGCCGAGATGCTTAACCGTGGCATGAATCACGGCTCACCGCTGGAGCAGCCGGACTTCTCGTACCTGCCGCCCCACCACAGGAGCTACCGGGTCAACATCGACGGTTCGCTGGACCTGTTGGCCAACCGGTGCCCCGAGTGCCGGAGTCTGATCAGCGGGGGTGCCCAGTGAAAGTGTGGACCAACAATCAGTTCAAGGGCCTGTGGCCCGTAGGGACAGCCGCCGTAGTGGTGGCCGCAAATGCCACCCGTGCTGCTGAGTTGCTCAACGAGGAGCTGGTCGAGATGGGCCTTGAGCCCACGGCCAGGGTCGATGACATGAAGCCGGTCAAGACCACCGAAGAGGGCGTGGTAATTCTCTGCGACGGAGATTATTGACAAGTTTTCACTTTACAGCATCACCGGACCGTGATACTATTGCAGTGCATCAGGATTGGAGAATTTACATGCGGCTGACCCAAGAGCAATTGGGGGGTAAAGACCCCTGGAAGGTTTTAGTGTGCTGCATTCTACTGAACAGGACGCAGGGTCAACAGTCGGAGCTCGTGCTTCAAGAGCTGTTCAACCGTTGGCCCGATGCTTCCAAGCTCGCCGCAGCGGACGACAGTCTGGAGCAGCTTATAGCGCCCCTGGGTCTGATCAATCGCGCAAAGCATCTCAGGCAGCTGAGCAAGATCCTGCAGACCACCGACCCCCAGACCCGGGCAGAGGTGGCATCGCTCCCCGGCTGCGGAGAGTATGCGGCCGACGCCTGGGACATGTTGATCAACGGGCGGCTCAACTTCTGGCCGCGCGACTCAAAGCTGGGCCCCAGGATGCTGGAGCTCAGGCTGGCCCTGAGGGTGGTTAAGGACTTCAACCAGAGCATCTACATACACATCTGCTCCGGCAGTGACGGGGCAACGCTGGTGGGAATCAGGGACCAGGCCAGGGACCTGGTGCGGGTCCCGCATGAGCAGTTCAAGAAGGAGTTTAAATCGGTGGTCTACCCGGTCGAGCGCTTGGTCACCAAGTGGATCGAGTGTGACTCCAATCACTACATTCCGCTCACAGAGCGGGGAAGGAGAATCATCATGACAGTACTTGTTATCAG
>Ga0209727_1000533_pt1 | contig 40787 bp, 26 predicted proteins | sample RifGroC1_FD_183995 | JGI IMG/M metagenome (GOLD analysis project Ga0209727, IMG submission 183995) | Groundwater microbial communities from Rifle, Colorado, USA - Groundwater C1 (SPAdes) (version 2) | ecosystem: Environmental > Aquatic > Deep subsurface > Groundwater | place: Rifle, Colorado... | reverse complement strand
TGGACTACTGCGACGACAGCGACGACGACAACCGCGGCAAGTACATCGTCAACCACGACGGCGACATCCACCGCTGGGTCGGCTTCGAGTCGGCCGAGGCTGCCAACAAGCAGGCCCGTGACCTGTACATCGCGGGCGTGCCGCCTGACCGCATCCAGACGCGCACGACCAAGGCGTTCGGCGGCGCCGAGATCCTCTGGGAGGTCGGCGCTCACGACCGGTGGTGGACCCTGCTCCCGTCCGGCGTGCTCTGTGGAGGTGCGGATTGACCCCGTCCCGTATCTACGTCGCCAGCTCGTGGCGCAACCCCCATCAACAGGACGTCGTCAGCGAGCTTCGCGCCGCCGGACACGAGGTCTACGACTTTCGCCACCCCGCACCGGGGAACACCGGCTTCGCGTGGTCTGCGATCGACCTGGACTGGATCGCGTGGACGGCTGCCGAGTTCCGCGATGCCCTCACCCACCCCATCGCCCAGGCTGGGTTTGCGCTCGACCACGCAGCGATGGAGTGGGCCGACACCTTCGTCCTGGTGCTGCCGTGCGGGCGCTCGGCTCACCTGGAGATGGGGTGGGCGTGCGGGCGCGGCAAGCGGACGGCGATCCTGGCGCTCGGCGAGAATGAGCCGGAGCTGATGTACCTGGAGGCGGACCGAATCTGCCTCGACATCGACGAGCTGATCCAGCACCTGTGCTATCTCGGAGGTGGCGAGTGACCACCCTGCTGGACCGCATCCGCGCCCACTACCGGGGCCTGATCGAGGAGCGGATGGCGCCGACACCGGTAGAGGGGGTTCCATTGTGCGACCGGGATCACTGCCCGCTCTACGACGGCAAGCGGTGCGAGGCCCAGGGTGGCCGCCCCGAGTCGCTGTGCGGGCCCGCCGTTGAGGCCATGGGCGCGCTCCTCGACGACGACGACGCCCCGCCCCCGGCTGACCCCGTGCTCCTGGCGAGTGCGAACCGGGCCCTGGCCGAGCGCCTGGAGCATGCCGAGCGCGAGCGGGACGCCCTCCGCGACGCCGCCCTGGCTCTCGTCGCCCTCGACGAGGACAGCCCCGAGGCGGACGCCGCGTGGGCCGCGCTGTGCAGGTTGCTGACCCCCGTTGACAATCCGACAACGACAAGGTAGATTCACGGCATGGCAAAGATCGACTACACTGTGATCCCATGATTTCGACGGTCGGCCGCATCAAGGACACGGACGCACGGGTCGAAGAGATCCGGCGCTGCCCGACGTGCAGCCGTCGGTACACGGTCCGAAAGATCCGGGCCAAGGCCGCCATCTGGATCGGCCTGCTCGACTGCTTCCTGGTCATGATCGAGATCCATTACCGCCCGCTGCTGGACCAGTTCGGTATCAGCCTCGGCTGGAACGGGAGCCTCTTCGTCGCCCTGGTCCTGCTCGCCGCCCTGGTCATGCCGTCGCGCCCCATGGAGGTGCTGTGAGCGAGGGGCCACCGAAGCCGGTCAACGGGGGGCTTCCGGCGGCGGTCCGGCCCGCGGCCGATCTGCCGGCACGAGTCGAGCGGCGGCCCGCTCTCCGACAGCCGCGGACGGACGAAGCACTGGCGGCCGTCATTGCCGACGGCGGGCCGCGGGCCTTGCAGTTGGCCCTCCGGTTCGCTCCGGCGACGGTCGAGTACGACCTCATGACCCGGCTGCTTCAGCTCGGGTCATCGTTCGGTGATATCGCCAACTACCTGATGCTGTCGCCCGACGACGTTGGGCGGCTGATCGCGGAGCCCGGCCTGCTTCAGGCGGCCCGTCAGGGCTTGGCGGTCCGGCGGGTGGTCGTCGAGGAACAGGCGCTGAACGAGGCGGGCCACGTCATTCGAGACTTGACGCGGATCAGGGATGACGACGACGTCAGCCCGAACACCCGGCTGCGCGCCGACGAACTGCTGCTCAGCGTCGCCGGGATCGCGACGAAGTCGCCTGCCGGCCCCACCGCGGTCGTCAACGTCGACGCGCGGACGCCGTGGTCATCGCCAGAAGAGGAGGATTTCCTGACCCGGCTGGACGGAATCCGTCGCGGCACGGTCGTTGACACGACAGCGGAATAGGATGGGTGCATGTCGTTGCAGGTCATCGAGGGTGGAGATGCTGTCGTAGCGCATGTGCGCACCCTGCGCGAACAGGTCGACGAGCTCGAGGCCGACCCCACGATCACGCGTCGCCGAGAGATCCTCTCGGACATGGCCGACGACTCCTTCTACGGAGGGCTGGTCGCGGCCAGCCTGCTCTCGGACGAGATGGCTGATGCCGTCATGGACCTGCTCGCTCGACTCGTGGCGGCCCCGGACTGTCGGACGAAGGGCGAGGCCGTGCGCAAGCTGGTCCTCACGGCTTTCCGTGAAGCCGTCCGCTCGGACAGCCGCCCCGGTGCCATGTTGCAGGAGGTCCTGCCCGTCGAGATAGCGAAGCTGCTCCCGATCACGGTGCGCATCCTCCATGTGCCGGGCTGGTACGAGGTCGGCGAGAACGGGACGTGGCTGGGCGCTCCCGGGTCCGGCGCGTCCAAGATCGTCGCTCCGGTTCCGTTCATCGTGGCCGGTCGGACCGTCGACGCGACGACGGAGAAGCAGTACCTGACGCTCATGTGGTGGGACCCGGCGATCCAGAAATGGCGGCGGGTCCAGACGCCACGGGAAATCGCACTGACGGCGACCCGCATCGTGTCCTTGGCGGGTCAAGGGCTGCCCGTTTCATCCGTGACATCCCGGAACGTGGTCGCTTACATCTCAGCCTTCGAGGCGGCAAACACGGCGGCCTTGCCCTCGGTTCAGGTCACCAGTCGGCTCGGTTGGTGGCCGCTGGACGCGGGCGACACGAAGGATTTCCGTGCGTTCGTGCTGCCGGACGCCGTCATCGGTGAGCCGGGGTCGGTCACCTTCCAGGCACCCGAGAACGCCGACGACATCGTCAGACACGTCCGGCGCAAAGGGACCTGGCAGGGCTGGCTCGACATGGTCGGCTCTTTCGCCGAATACCCGCTGTTGTTCGCCAGCCTCTACGCCGTCGCCGCGTCCGTCCTGCTTCCCTTCACCGGCTGTCCGAACTTCACGCTGCACTTCGCAGATGAGACCTCGGTAGGCAAGACGACGGCGATGCTGTTCGGCGCGTCGGCTGTCGGCAAGCCGACCGAGACGGACGGGTATCTCGGCTCGTGGGCGACCAAACAGGTCTGGCGGGAGCGCACGGCGGGCGTGCTTGGCAGCTTGCCCTTCTTCCTCGACGAACTGAAGCGGGCGCGCAACGTCGACGAGGCGGTCCAGTTCGTCTACGATCACTGGCAGGGCATCGGCGTCGGCCGGGGCACGCCGACCAGCGTGCAGGCGCGTTGTTCGTGGCGGTCGGTGTTGTTGAGCACGGGTGAGGGTCCGATCACAGAGGCTACGATCAGCAGCCGCAGCCAGCACGGCGGGCTGGCCGGCCGTGTGCTCGAGCTTCGCGGCCGCCCAATGGGGCCGGACTCGCAGCACAACGGTGAGCAGGCCAAGCGTCTACGCCGTGAAGTCCAAGAGAACTACGGCCACCTCGTGCCAGTCATGGTCGGCCGGCTGTTCGATGTTCGAGAGTCTTGGGGCTATCTGGCCGATCTTCATCGGCAAGCCGCCGAGGAGTACTCGCGCTGGCCCGGAGTCAACGACCAGTCCATCGGCGGGCGCCTGGCCGAGTACCTGGCCCAGCTCGACGTGGCCAGCTACTTCCTCCACGAGGTCCTTGGCGTGCCCGCCCCGGTCGCGGACCCACTGCCCGCCATCGCGGACTCGGCGCTCGGCATGGCCGCCAAAGAGAGCCGCGCCGTCCGCATGGTCTACCGGCTACGCGAGTGGTTGTCGAGCAACGAAGCCTCCTTCTTCGAGCGGGCGCGCACGCACGAAGGTCAGCCGGTCGTGCCTTACTACGGCTGGGCCGGGTCGTGGCCGAAGGGCGACTGGACGCACATCCTGCTCTTGAAGCACGCGCTCGAACGGTTGATCGCGTCGTGGGGCGTGGCACCGGTCGAGGTCACCGAGATGTGGGTCACCCGCGGCTACATCGACGGGACACGGACGAAGCCCACACGGCTGGTCGACCTGGCCGGCATCGGCATCGCCGTGCCGTGCTACGCCATCCGGCGTGAAGTCATCGAGGGACCGATCTGAGACCGGCGGAAGCCCAGCCAGCGGCCCGCCGTCGTGGCATCGACACCCATGGCCGTGCCGATCTTCTCCATCAGCGCGGGCGAGACGCCCCCGCTGCCGGTCAGCGCGCGGCTGAGCTGGCTCTTGTCGATCCCCGCCCGCGCGGCCAGCTCGTTCTGGCCATGACCAGTCCGCTTCAGCCAGGCCTTGACGTCCTGGCGGAACCGAGCGCGGCCGTCGAGCCGCTCCGACCCGGCCTCCACGGAGTCCGCGCCGGAGGCATCGGGCAGGGACTCCGTGGAGTGGGTGGAAGGAGAGGACAACGACATGGTCATGATTCGATCTTAGCTACCGGTGGCCGCTCTGTCAACAGGTTCAGTATTGACGAAACAGCAACGGTCCGCTAAGCTGGAGGAAATGAGCTTGACCCAGCGACTTCCAACCGTTCCTCCGGTCTACACCTACCCGCATGCGCTGATCCGTTTCCTCGTCCGGATGCCGGTCATTCAGTCCCCGGCGTCGTTTCAGGCGTTGCAGACGTTGGTCGAGATCGACCGGATGGTCCCCGGTGCCCGCGCGATGCTCATGCCGGTCGGCGGACGATGGGCGAAGCGTCTGAAGAAGCTGCTCGACGCCGCGGGCAAGGTCAACGGCGCGGATGCCCGCCGTGATCTGACGGCGCGCGGCGCCGAGTTCGTCGTCGACGTGCCCGCCAACGGCTACGCGCTCGCCGCGGACTGGTTGGCCCGGCTGGGCATCGAGATCGTCGACGAGTGGTGGCATCAGCCTTGGCCGACATCGGGTTTCTGGGATGAGATCATCGAGCGGTGGCCGATCCTCGACGACCTGCTGGGCTCGGCGACCTGGGCCGACGATCCGGACATCAAACGGGCGGCCGTTGCCGCGGGATACTGGTTGGTTGACCAGCTTGTCCAGCTCGGCGAGTTGAAATCACACATCAAGCTGGCGCACTGGCCGGAGGCCCGGCCGACCGTCGACGTCGTCCGTCCCCATCAGGCGTTCGGGGCCATCTGGTCGGCGTCACGGCCGCATCCGTGGTTTCAGTGGCCACCCGGCCGGGGCAAGACCCTGGGCGGGCTCATCGCGGCCCTGGTCTACCCCGGTCCGATCCTGATGCTCGGTCCGGCGAAGAGCCGGAAGGCCTGGCGCGACCAGACCCCGCTGTTCACGCACCTCGACGCCCACATGTTCACGCCGCGGAGCCTCCGACGGGCCGGCGACGAGGATCTGGTCGGCTATCTGGACCGGATGGCTGACACCGGCCGTCGACCGTTCGTCACGGCGGGCACCGAATCGCTGCCGGACTACTGGTGCGAGATCGAGGACTCGGGCTTGGCCCCATCCGTAATAATATGGGACGAAGCTCACGAGTTGGGAGATTCCCGTCGCGTCTCGGCCATCCCGGAGCCGGATGGATCCTACTCCTTCGAGGCCAAGCTGACCAAGGGCGGGGATCGGGCGAAGCGGGCCGTCGCCGTCATGGCCGCGAGCCGTCAGCGGAGCGTCCACTGCCGGATCAGTCTGACCGCGACGTCGATCGACGACGGCAAGCCCCGCCGGGTCTACGCTCCCCTCGATCTGACCGACCCCTGGTGCATGGGGGCCCGATGGGACTTCAGCCACGCCTACTGCGGCGTGACCTACAACCGTGGCGGCCACCCGGATGACGGCGGACGGTCCCGGATGGACGAGCTGAAGGCCCGATCCCGCTTCATCATCTACGAAGCGACCTACGCCGAGACCTCGGAGGGCATGCCGCCGGTCACGCTCGAAGTGACCTGGCTGCCGGTCGAGGAACAGGACGAAGTCACGGGCTACGTCCAGGAGATGTCGGTCCTGACGGCTCGCCAGGAGATCCCAACGGCTGATTGGGACGAACTGGTGGACGACATCGAGGCCGGCCGGGCCGCGAAGGGTGTCCCCAAGGCGATCGGCAAGCTCCTCGACGACGACTTCGAGGCCCGCAGCCCCGTGGGCATGCTTCAGGAGCTGCGCATCGCCGAAGCCTGCTCGCGGAAGCGGTCCTACGTCGTCAACCGAGCCGTCGAGGTCATGCGCTCGGGCGGCAAGGTCGTGATCTTCACGACCCGGCGTCGTCAGGTCGAGGTCTGGGCGCAAAAGCTCGAGCAGGCCGTCGCCAACCAGATGAAAGGCGACCTGGCAGCGGGTTGGACGGCCCCGCCGCTGCTCCTGTGGGGCCATGGCGGCACGCCAGAGCACGAACGCTGGGCCATGCTTGACCGGTTCACGAAACATGACGGTCCGGCGTGCTTCTCGACGACGGCTCAGGCCATGGGAACCAGCCTGGACGGCATGCAGTGCGCCGATCGCATGATCGTGGCGACGATGCCGGCCAAGATCGGCCTGTTTCAGCAGGTTCGTGGCCGTGCTGACCGCTACGAGGGGGTCGGCACGGTCATCGAGATCGTGCTCGGCCGCAAGACCTACGACGAGGACCGCACCCGCAAGATCGGAGCGAAGATCGACGGCGTGCAGGCGCTGCTGCGGGCCGATGATCTCGACGGGCTGGCCCTGCAACTGCTCGGCCTGCCCTCGGTGGCCGACGCGGCGCAGAGGATCGAGGACATGCTCATGCAGAACATGACTCCGTGACCAGGAGGTATCGATGACCAGGGACGAATGGGTGGACCAGATGGTGAAACGAGTCCTTCAGCCGGAAGGTGAGAAGGAAGCCGAGGGGAAGGCTCCCGGCATCGTCATCACGTTCCCGACCGGCCGAACCCCGAAGAGTTACGACAAGGGCCCGTCGTGGACATGGCCGGACAACGTCGCCGACATCGACGACTTCAGAAGGTGACGGCTTGAAGCTACCGAATACTCTCTACGGGCTCCCGGCCGCGGCGATCGACCGAGCGTTCACGTCCTTCGACGACCCCATCTTCATCGACGCGGGCCCGTCCCCGTTCGGTGGCAGTCGCATCGGCACCTTCATCGTCTGCCCGACCAAGTACGCCATCCCGTTCGAGCACGGCATCGCCCACGACAACACGGCGCTGGAGTGGGGCAGCCTCGGGCACGAGTACGCGGCTCACCAGAACGCCCGCTGGGGCGCCGAACAGGGCGGCGTCATCGTGGGGTTGGCCGAGACGACGGCCCGCTGGCCGAGTCCGCTGGGCTTCGTCGACGATCCGGACATGCTGTTGCCGCCGCTCGACGCATGCCGTCAGTGGTGCGCCAAGCACGAGCTCTGGCGCGATCTGGCCGAGGTGACCGAGACGTGGACCGAGCTGATCGAACGCTTCCCGCGCCCGCCGGGTCGGGTCATCGGCGTGGAGATCCCCGTGACGCTGGTGGTCGGCGTGACCGATCGGGACGGCTTCGGCATCTACGTGGCCGAGGCTGACCGGAACGTCGCGATCCCGCTCAAGCAGACCGGCCCGACCGCCGACGGCGAGTCCGTGATGAAGCGGAAGGCATGGATCGACCCGACCATCTTCAACGGCGTCCGCTGGCATCACACCGTCACCGGCGACGAGGTCTTCCCGTCCGTGCTCCGCATGCCCGGCCATCCGGAGCATGGCCGCCCGATCCTGGTCACGAAGCGGCTCGACATGGTGATCGAGCGACGGCGGGATGGCCAGGTCCTGCCGGAAATCTGGGACCACAAGCATCTGGCCCATGTCGAGCCCCGGAAGGCTCAGAAGGCCTACCGGGTGGACATGTCGTTCAGCGTCTACCGGGTCATCGGTGAGCAGTTCTGGCCGCATGCCTTCGATGACAAGGCCGTCGTCGTGCACATGGTCAACAAGCGGCCACGGCGCAAGGGCGATGCCCGCCAGTTCGAGCGGGTGCCCGTCCCGCCCGCGCCGGAGGTCATCCGGCGGCTCCCCCGCCGGGTGCTCGACGCCGAACACCGGCTGGCCCTCCTCCAGCTCGAGACCCTGAACGGGCAGCGGACCCTCGATGAGTGGGACGCCGTCATGAACGGCGACCAGTCGCCCTGCGACGGCCGCTACGGCTCGTGCGACAACATGGACATCTGCTGCAACGGGCGTGCGGCGATGGGCTTTTGACCTGATGTCTGGATGCTGTCGACCCTGAATCTGCATTCAGTGTCAGAAAGTTTCACTTTCTGTGTTGACAGGGTTTTCGGGGTTGGCTAATGTCATCTGGTAACCAGGAGCTGCGATGATTCCGAACGACAACGACACGGTCCGAGCCCCCGCCCCCGGAGACTCCGAGAGTCTGAACGACGACGGCCCCAAGATCCGGGCGGTGGTGACCGCCTCCGCGGAGGTGTGGGCCGTCGTCGACGAAGCACGGTTCAAGGTGTCACCGTCGGGAAGCATCGACAGGGGACCGTTCCTGCTCGACTTCTTCCTGCGGACCCGTCAGGTGGCCTCGTGAGCATCTTGCTCTCCGGCGTGACTTTCGGCCAGGCCAAGAGGGGCAAGACGTCGAGCATGCTGGCTTCTTTCCCGAACGCCATCTACGTCGGCGACGTCGCCAAGACGCTGATGACGGCCAAGGTCGAGTACGGCTTCGAGCCGTTGACGTGGCCGGTCGACGAAGACGTGCTCGGCTACGACATCCCGTCCGCCTACAAGGTCGGGCCGAAGACCTTCGACCTGCGCGACGAGGTCACCGACCTCGAGATGCTGATCGCCGTCGAGCGGTTCCTGGCCGACTGCCTGTACACGGACCGGGAAGACGGCGTGACCCCTGCCTTCGACACGTTGGCCGTCGACGACGTGCGCCTGCTGGCGTTGACCAGCCTCTCCCAGTGGGAGGACGAAGGCGTGCACATCAACAAGAACGGCAACGAGGATCCGCGCACGCTGTACCGCATCCTCGGCGGACGGCTCGCCCGGATGACGGCGTCCGTCCGCGGCATGGGCCTGCACTTCTGGTCCACGACCCACGAGGTCGACCCGGGCACGAACGAGCGCGGCAAGGTCTGGGGTGGCCCCGACTTCGGTTCAAGCGGCCAGGTCCAGAAGGTCTCGCAATGGCTCTACACCATCGTCCGCGCGATCCTCGACAAGGATTGGCCGGATCCTGACGGATTCCCCGGGTCGGCCTGGTGCGACAACACGCATCCGAACTGGGTGACCAACGATTCGATGGGCATCTTCGGGAAGCGGTCTCCGCTGAACATCCGTGAAGCGGCACGGGCCAGCAAGATCGGCCTGGTGCTCAGCCGCTATCCCGGCCTCGAGTGGCAGGACGACCTGGCCGACTGGGTGGCCGACAAGCTCGCCGCCCATGCCGTCATCACCGTGCCCCTGACGACCGATCTCTCCGGCGAGTCCGTGCGTGAAGCCGTCCGCCGGGGCTACACCGGCGCCGACGTCCCGTTCGCTGATCGCCATGTCCGCTGGGCCTTCCAGGATGGCCTGGCACGGGCGATGATCCGACGACAGCAGCAATCCCCCTTCCGTTTCTGACCGTACCGATCGTTCGGGTCCCGGGCCCCGAACGGTGTGAGGCAACTCGTCCCGCCCGGAAACCCAACAGGAGAACGACAACATGGCCAACGCCATCAGCATCCGCAAGGTCTTCCCGAAGGAAGGCCTCCTCGAGCACGGCTTCGTCCGCGGCGAGTCCGGCCCCGGCGAACCCCTCTACGCCCGGTTCAAGCTCCTCGACCTCGTCTGGAGTTCGCCCAAGGCCGTCGACAAGAACGGCGCCCGGCTGATCAACGCCGTCTGCGCCCTCGTCGACCACCCGGGACAGACTCGCGGCAACGCCTTCAGCGACGTGACCGACGAGGAGGGCAACTTCCTGCCCCAGTTCGACGAGATGGCCGAGGACGTCTTCATCCAGAAGATGAAGGGCTACGCCACCAACATCAAGAGCTTCGCCGCCTGCTTCGACGGCGTGAACGTCGACGGCGACATCGACGTCGGCGCGCTCATCGGCAAGATCGGCCACGGCGTCTACATGCCGGGTCTCGGTGACGAGGCGGTCGCCGCCGGCTTCACCGACGTCGACGCGCTCAAGAGCAGCGGCCTGCTCTACTCCGGGATCACCGAGTGGATCAGCAAGGAGTCCTTCGAGGCGCACACGGCCGCCGGGCACACCCCGATCGACACCCGCAAGCGGCTGTGGGCCACGGAGGAAGTGACGCCGACCCGCGTCAGCCGCCGCGGTACCGCGGACAAGACCGCGGACAACGGCAAGCAGGCCGAGCCCGACCCGGCCGCGGCCTCCGGCGGCGCCCTGCCGACGTCGTCGCGTCGTCGCCCCGGTGTCCAGCGGGCCGCGGGCGCGTAGCCCGAGATCACGTTCAGGGGACGGGTAGCCCAGTCACCGCATCGACTGGGCGGGGCTGACCGGAACCTCCGCCGGTCAGCCCCATTCTTTTCTGGAGAGTTGGCAGTCAATCTGGAGGGTGGTTGTCCCGGAAGTTCGATCCACGGCAGCTCGGCGCGGACTGCGATGCCTGTCCGATCGGCCCTGTCGGCTGGTACCGGAAGCGGGAACGGCCGCCCGAACCGTGGGCGCCCGTGGATTCGGAGATTCACGGACAGGATCGACGAAACCGTGTTGACATCGCGGCCTTGTCGCTCATGCCCGGAGACGAAGAGGGCCGCGTCGGCCGTCCGTTCGTCGACGAGGCGGGCAAGCGCTGGAACCGGCTGCTCGTCGACGCCGGCATGTCCCGGCCCGACGTCGACATCTTCAACATCGTCGATTGCAAGGCATCAGGACCGGCCTCCGGAGCCTTCGACCGGCTCAAGAAGGCCGTCGACATCCAGCGGAAGAAGGCCGAAGCGAGCATCCTGGCGGCTGCTGAGAAGCAGGGCATGAAGACCAACCTGGCCGCGGCCAAGCGGGCCGCCGCGTTGAACTGGCCGTCAGCCGCAGCATGCTGCCGTCGACGTCTGCTTGACGAGCTCGAGCCCTACGACAACATCATCGCGCTGGGCCGCGAAGCGTACACGACGCTGACGGGCGAGATCCGGTCGGTCGGCGACGCTCAGGGTGACCCGCTGTGGCTCCGTCGGGACCACGATCCGGACGGCACCTTCCAGGGCTGGACGTTGCTGTCGCCCGCCGAAAAGGAAGATACCGACGAGCATCGGCTGGTCAAGCTGATGACGACCTACAACCCGGCCGCGGTGAACAAGGCACCGGCGCTGCACGAGGTCGTCGTCCGCAACCTGCGCAAGGCGGGCCGGTTCTTCGCGGGGCGCATGCTGTGGGCCGAGCCCTTGCGCGAGATCGTGCGCAGTCCCGAACACCTGGCGCGGTGGCTCGCCGTTGGCTCCCCGGCGTGGTCGGTGGACACCGAGACGTCGGGCCGGGAGCCGCTGGCCGTCGACTGCGAGATGGTCCAGTTCGCGACCCCGGACCTGGACGCCGAGGGCAACATCACCGAGGACCAGTGGGCCGCCTTCGTCAACAAGGACTGGACCCGCTGTCGCACGATCGCCCTGCTGCTCGTCGACGAGCACGGTGTCGACGTGTGGACTGGTGATGCTCTTCGTCGAATCCAGGACATCGTCAGGCAGTTCCTCGAAGACCCGACGCTGATCAAGTTCGGGTCCAACCTGACCTACTACGACAAGCTGGTCTTCCAGCAGTCCCGGTTTCGCCGGAAGCAGTGGCTCACGGCCGACGTCCGCGGCGTCTGCGACAGCTTGGCCGCGGCACGGTTCTGGCGACCCGACCTGCCGAAGGGCCTGAAGACGCAGGGGACGCTGCGGCTCGACATCGGGCGTTGGGAGACGAACGACGCGGGCGAACGCATCGCGACAGGGCGAAACACGGCGACCCGTGTCGAGTACGGCCAGACCGATGCGGCCGTCGGCGCTCGATTGTTCCCGTCGATGATCCGGGATGCGGCCATCTCGGGGGCGTTCAACGAGGTCCGCCCCGTCCTGGACGGTGTCGCACGGGTCATCCAACCGTCATCCTGGGATCGGGTCGCCGTCCGCTGGGGGCGCACCCCGGTGGACGTCGACGAAGCCGGACAGCCGTTGCCTCGCCCGTTCAACCTGTGGGAGATCGACCACATGGCGGGCGAGATGTGCGGGCAGATGCACACCGTCGGCATCCACATCGATCAGGCCGAGCGGACCCGGCTCGAGAGTCACTACCGACAGTCCATCGAGGACCGCCGGAAACGGCTTCTGAAGCTGGCCGTCGACGCGGATCTCGGCAAGGTCAAGCTGACCGCCATCATCGAGGCCGGGTCGGAAGACGACGCTGACGAAGAAGATGAGCCGGACGGCAACCCGCGTGAGAAGATCGAGCTGACGCCGGACGAACTGGAGGAAGCAGCAACCCGGTTCGCGGAATCGGGACTCGGCTCGTTCCGGTTCAACAGCTACGACGCCGTCAGAGACTTGCTTTACGGGCAATGGCGGTTGACCATGCCGCCCGGCCTGGAGAAGCGGGACTTCCTGACGAAGACGGGCCTGCCGGGCACCGGCGACAAGGTCCTGCGAGCTCACCTCGCCGGGGGCCGGCTCACGGTGGGGCAGAAGGCGTTCCTCATGGAGCTACGCCTGCTGCGTCGTGAGGCCAACAAGATCCTGGGCACGACGTTGATCCCGCTGCGGCCGCGAAGCCTTGACCGTGAACACGGCGAGGTCTACCCGGACGGCCGCTTCCGGCCGAAGTGGAATGCCTACCAGACGGCGGTGGCCCGGCTGTCGGCCTCCCGCATCCAGAACACCGGCACCCGCAAGGGACAGGCGGCGCTGCAGGGGCTGTTCGACGCCGACCTGGAGGCGGGACACTGGCTGTTCGGCTTCGACCTCAACCAGGCCCACCTGGTGATCGCGGCCAACTACTGGAAGATCCCACGGATGCTCGAGGCCTTCCACGACGGCCTCGACGTGCACAACCTGCTCGCCTACGACATCGAGGAGATGAAGCGGCGACGTCACGGCGGACGCAACGCCTTCGTCGACTGCGACGGGGCGTGGCCGCCCGGCTTCACGCTGAAACAGAAGCTGTCGACGAAGCCGCTCAAGCGGAAGAAGGGACAGCCCGCCGACCGGAAGTACCTGGCCGGCGCCCTCCGTGAGTTCTACAAGACCTTCCGTTACCTCGTCATCTACGCGGGCGAGGTCATGACGGCCTGGATCACGCTGACCGGCACCGAGGACGACGACGGCAACCTCGTCTACATCGACACGAAGATCGAGGACGTGGAGGCGTTCCGTGAGGAGATGCTCCGGAACGAACCGGGCTGGACGGCGGCCTGGGACGTGATGGAGCGGGACTACGTCGCCAACGCCGCCGCCAACAACGGGTCGGGCTTCCTGACGACGCCGCTGTTCGGCCGGCGGTCCGGAATCCTGTCCGACGGGAAGAAGAATGAAATTGTCAACTGGCGGGTGCTGGCCACCGAGTCCGAGATCATGCGGATCGCCGAGAACCAGGTGATCGACTGGTATCCGTGGGGCAAGGAAGGCGTCGGGACCGGCATCATCGCCCAGATCCACGATGCCCTGAAGATCGAGATGAAGGACCCGGGCCGGGGTCTGAGCGACGCCATGGCCAAGGAGGCCCGGGACAAGAAGGTGAAGGAGATCGAAGAGGTGGCGACCATCCGAATCGCCGGCTGGGAGTTGCCGTTCCAGGTAGAAGGTCACCATGGCCGCACGCTACGGGACCTTTGATGAACGGAGACGACAAGGTCCGGGGGCCGCAGTCAGGTCGAACCGTCGTCGGCGACACCTGTGAGGCTCACGTCGCACGACTGCTCGGCGCACGGCGCTGGCCGGACTGGCCGCTGCTCCCCGTTCCGCGAACCGTCGCTCGTGACGATGACGGCGACGACTTCCTGTTGCGGCCCGACCTGTTCTGGCCCGCCGAGACGGCCCTCGTCGAAGTCAAGGCGGGCATCGCCAAGTTCTACGTGACGGTCGTGCAGCACGCCGCTTACGGCTGGCTGCGGGACCACGGCGTCGGCCCGGTCCGCCAGCCCCGGGTCTACTACGCCTTCGTCGCCTACCGCACGGAGCGAAAGGTCGGCGCACGGCGGGCGGTCCATGACCTCGAAGCCGATGTCATCAACGGCATTCGGTTCGTCCTGGTTCTCGACAGCCGGTTGGTCGATGTCCTGGCCGCCGACTTCGGCAGCCACGGCCGAGATTGGACGACGCCGCTCAGTCCGATGCTCGGAAAGTGGCGGGATCATTACTTCTTCACGCCGGGCAAGCTGGAGTGGCTGCTGAGTGCTTCGCGTGACGACTTGACGGGCCGCTTCGGTGGCGGCATTCGGCGGACGGCGATCAACAGCGGGCCGCCCGCCGTCATCATCGGCATCAAGCGACGGTCACGACGATGGCTTGGGCCCTTGCCGTTCGAGCAGCAAGACCTGTTCGACCCGAACCGTCAAGGCTTCCCGTTGGATGACCTTGACACCGACACGGTGTAGACATATAGTCAACAGCACGGAGGCATCATGGACGACGACCTGACCATTCGCTGGTTTCTGGCCAACAAGTACAAGGACCCTGACGAAGACATCGACCGATGGGCCCGCGACCTGACGGCCAAGCTGACGGCCGAAGCCCTCACCGCTGACCCGGAGACGGCCTGGCAGGCCATCGTCGTGCCGGGCCGCGACGACTTCCACGAGAACGCGACGTCGTTCCGCGGCGACGGTGACCAGTGGGCGATGTCCATCGGCCGGCGGGCGAACCCGTGGACCGGGCGCGCGGCCTACGACGGCGTCGTCGTGCCCGTCTCGATCGAACGTGGGCTGGTGCTCGGCAAGCCCACCGACATGATCCTCATGGGCTTCCTCCAGCGGCCGGATCATGTGGGCTTCATCCTCGCCTACAACGTCGGCGACCGGGACATGATCGTTGGCGACCAGCTCGGCCGCCATGTCGTCATCCCGGCCGGCGACTTCGTCGAGGTCGTGGCGACCCGGGCGACGTCGAACGACCCGAAGCGGAGCTTCGCCACCTGGTCCCGTCTCGTCCTGAGCGGGGAGGAATCCAAGACCAAGCAGCGGGCCCCGGAGGGTCAGGCCCGGGATACGGGCCCGGCCGTGTCCATGTCCTGGTCCGACTTCGTCACGGCAGCCCGCCAGCAGGCCCACATCGCCGAGTGTCTGGCCGACGTCGTCCCGAAGGCATCGGAGTGGGCGTCGGGCGTGGCTGACTTCCTGAACAGCATGGCCGAGACGGCCGAGCGGGGCTCGTTCGTCACGGCCCGCATGATCGACCGACTGACCGAAAACGCCGGAAAGATCGCTCGATGGACGGACAACCTGAAGCCGGGCTGGATGGACGGCTACGAACCGATGGAATCAGACGATTCGATCCCGTTCTGAGGGCCAAGACCTGAGGGCCAAGACCTGAAGACCAGAACCTGAAGACCAAGACCTGAACCCTGAAGGGAGATTCACATGGAAGACATCGTCTTCATCACGCGATTGCGCAGCAACCTGAAGAGCCCGACCGGCGAGCCCTGGGAGGTCAACCTCGGCCGGCTCACCTACGTGTTCGGCAGAAATCGGGACAACAAGTCGGCCGTACCCGAAGCCCTGGCCCTGGCCCTGACCGGCGCCATCGACCTGCCGCGCAAGCCGGAAGCTCGAGACGGTACGCGGCTGATCAGCTTGGCCCCCGCTGACGACGGCTCGAAGAAGCGCCACCTGTTCGCCGAGGCCTACATCGGTGACGAACTCGTCGCCTCCTACCATCTGCACCAGGACGGCAAGGGTGCCGTACAGGCTGCCGAGCACACCATCCATCGGCCGGATCTCATCGACCCCGAATGGGCGCTGCCGCTGCGCCGGGCCAAGGCCATCGTCGACAGCAACCCCGCGACGGCGCGGCGGGCGACGCTCGCCCTGGCCGACCGGATCATGGCGGCTGGCGATGACGAAAATGAAGGCATCGTCACGGATTTGTCCGTGGTCGTCGCTCGGCAGATCCTGCCGATCCGCGACCGCGATGCCTTCGACGACGTCGTCGCTTCCGACGAACTGGCATCGGTCGACTTCACGACGATGACGGCGGGAGACATCCTGGCCGAAGTCGAACAAGCCGCGGCCCGCATCTCCCGTGGGATCAAGCCGAACGGCGACATCGCGAAGATCGAGGCACGGATCGCCACCGCCGCGGGCCTGCTCGGGCCGTACACGAAGGCGACCGCCGCGGTCACGGCCATCGACGCCGACATCGAGGCCATGCAGGTCAATCTCGATGCTGCCATCGCTGATGTGGCACGGCAGGAAGCCCAGGCTCGAGCTGACGCCCAGGCGGCTGCCGCCGAGGCCCGGATCGCCCAGACCGAGATCCGTGCGTCACAGGCGGAAGCCGAGACGGTGGCCGTCAAGACCCGTGTCGAATCCATGGCTACGGCCCGGAAGGCCGGGCAGCAGAAGGCTATCGACGAGGCCAACAGTGAACTGGCCACGGCCGTCAAGGATGTCAGCGAGGCCAAGATGGGCATCGCGGCGTGGACGGCCGAGCGGGACCGTCGGCTCGCGGCGGCCGGGGGCATGCCCCTCGAGATCATCGAGGCCCACCGACTGGTCATCACCGTCGCCCGCGGGTACCACGAGCACAGCGCCAGCGTTCTGGGTGCGCTTGGACGCAAGGCCGGGACGTGCACGGCGTGCGGCGTGGACGACTCCGACAAGTTCCTGGAAGACACCGCGGCCTACTACGACGGTGTCGCCGAGATGATGGCATCGGTCCGCGAAGCCATCGACAACATCAACGACTTCAAGATGGATCTCAACGAGGCACAGACGGCTCTTGCCGTCGCCAAGGCCAAGCTCGCGACCCTGGAGGGCTGAACTATGAACACGACCACCGATACCGACACCGACACCGACACCGTGACCATCGACGAGATGAAGACGAACATCGCTGACCTGCGGCGACGCCGAGATCTCCTGCTCGCCCTGGACAAGGACCAGGCGGACCTCGCCGAGGCACGCACGGCTCAGGAGCGCGCGACCGAGTGGAAGGAGGCCCTGTCCGGTCTCGGCAAGGCCTGCCGGGCGGCCATCAAGAAGCAGATGGCCGCGGCTGCCGACGTCATCAACCAGACCGTCGCCGCCAGCCTGCCCGCCGCGTGGGAGTTCGAGCTGGTGCTGGCCGACGGCCATCGCGACGCCTTTCGCCCCGGCCTGTGGCAAGACCGTGGCGGTCGACTCCTGACGACGGTGCTGTCGGGGTCCGAAGACGCCGCGGTCACCGGCGCGTTCTCGGCCATCGCCGCCAAGAGCAGGCCCGGCACGCTGTCCGTGATGTCGCCTGACGACGTGGGCTGGGATGGCCTCAGCCTGTTCGACAATCTCAAGGGGTTCGAGGGCTACCCCGGTCAGGTCATCGTCTGCTCGACGACCTGGCCCGCCCGCAAGGATCCGGACGGGGAGATCGTCGACGACATCCCGGCGGCCTGGGACAGCCTGATCATGCCCGACGGGCTCAGGGGGTCGTGATGGCTGACAAGCCGACGGTCGTGGTCGACACGGCCGAGAACACGCTCACCATCACCGTGGCGCTCAGCGGGCGGCTGGCCGAGATCATCGCGACCGAGACGGCCAAGCTGAACGCGAGTGCGGTCGCTCGCGAGTACGGTGTCACGTTCGACGCGGGCAACGTCGTCCAGAAGGCGTTGGCCATGCTGGATTCAGGGCCGGTTCACGTCGTGGAACAGGCCCCGATTTCACAACAGGCCCCACAAGCTCATGGCCTGCCGTCACCGAAGTCCCGGTCCACCGCCAAGCCCCTGCCCTCGGTCAAGGAAGCTGACCCGACATCGGATCTGCTGCCCAACGGCTTGATCCATCCGTTCGCCGCGGCTCCCGTCAAGAAGACCGACGGGAAGGTGATGCTGGATAGCACCGGCGTCGCGGAAGGAGAGGCGCCGAAGAAGGTCTACCAGGAGGTCGTCACGGACGACCCGCTCTACATCCATCTGGGGCTGCCCCTCGACTTCACGCCGTGGACACAGCCGATCCCCCAGGGTCTGCACGAGGCATTCGCCTACTACACGGCGCTGAACGAGGGCTACCCGCCCGGCTTCGGCTGGCTGCCCTACCGGATCCGGATGTCCCTGGAAGACACTCTCCAGATCGGCCTGTTCGTCGGGTTCTGGGCCAACCGGCTCGTCGATCAACGGCCGAACGGCGTCGAGATCAAACCGTTCGAGGGCTTCAACCGACTGCCGCTCGGCGGGGCGAAGCCCGGCTCGGGCAAGGGGGTTGCCCACATCTTCTACCTCGAAGGTGACTTCGAGTAGGACGGAGACTGGGTGCCTCCGGCTAAGCCAACCCGTTGACGATGATGTCGACGATGTCGGCCACGTTCGCATTCGTGCGCACGGCCAGCCAGACCCGCATCGTCGCCCGCCCGTCGGCGGGGTCCATCGGCGAGCCGCCCGTCGAGTGATCGTCCTTCCAGCCGTACAGCCCGCCCATGTCGGCGGGCACGAAGACGGCGCCGCCGATCGATGTGGCCGCGTCACGGATGACCGTCGCCGTCATGTACGGCGTCATCGGCTTCTGGCCGGTGGCGTCGTAGGCGACGTAGCCCTGAAGCTCCGTCGCGGCAGCGTTGATGCCGTCGAGCAGCACGACGACGTTGCCGATCCGCCCGTCCTTCGGGATGTCGACCGGGTGGAAGACGTAGGCCGTCGTGAGACCGGGCACCGCGGGGGTGTCGGAGGCGAGGCTGAACTGAGTCTTGAACCGCATGGTGATGTCCTCTATTCTTCCGGCTTGGCTTGGGGAAGCGGTCGCTCGAGGCCGGTCACTTCGATCGTATGCCGCGGAAGCGCACCCTGGCCCGACTTTTCGCGGCTGATCTCGGTCAGCGTAAACCCGGTGAACAGCGACGTCGCGCGTGTGCCGATCAGGTACTCCGGTGTCCCGATGCCGGGTGCCTGCCAGTCGTCGCGGATGGCCTGCTCGTATGTGCTCTGTGGCTGCAGCATCTTGTAGTAGTCGTCGACCTCGCTGATGAGACTGGTCCCCGGCACATGCTTGATCAGGGCCACCGCGATCGGCGAGTGGACCCAGTAGCTGTCGTCCTCGATGACCTTGCCTGCCTCCGGGTCGCCTTCCGGTCGACGCACGCCGGGCTTGTAGGTGACGAGGCCACCCAGGATCGGCTGGCTGATGAGCCAACGACCGACTTGCTTGGACAGCTTGACCGGGGGGTTGTCCGTAGCCCCGCTGATGGTCATTAGATCGCTCAGGAGCATCGCCCGTTCGGGTGACGCGTAGTCGTCGATCGGCTTGAGGATGTCGATGACGGCGGCCATGTCGGGATGGCCGGTGGCCGTTTGCTTGCCCGCGTTCCAGACGTTGACCAGGAAGGCCGCACCGCTCACCCACTGATTGATGACGGCGGCCTGGAATGTGTCGGGGATGGCGAAGGCGTACGTCCGCTCGTCGAGCGGCAAGTCCGCCATGTGCTTGCCCACGTTCGTGTAGTAGGGCGAGTTCCGCGGGACCGCCGGGAACATGATCGCGGCCTTGTCCGCCATGTGAGCTGGCAGCGCGGTCCGGTCGTAGCGCGTGATCGTGGCACCCTCGGTTGGCCGTCGGCTGTGCGGGCCCGCCATCGACTCGGCGATGTCCGGGTGGACCCGGTAGGCCCGGCCCTCGTCGTAGGCCACGTTGCGGCCCGACATCAGCATCCGGGCGCCCATCCGCACGTTCTCGGGGACGTTCTCGGGGCCGCCGTAGCCGTAGCGCATGATCTGCTTCTGGGCCACGGGAACGCGGTCCCAGACCTCGGCGAACGACGGCTGGTAGCCCTGCTCGAATGGAGGCTGGACCACGTCCATGTAGTTGCTGACGACCCACTGCTGGACCGACTCGGGCCACCCGTCTTCGTGACCCATGCCCCACTCGATCATCGTCCGCCAGGTCCAGTAGTAGGCGAGCCCGGCGGCGTCGAGGTCAGGGACGGACACGTCGTAGGAATCGGTCGCAACGGCATGGAGCGCACCGCTGATCGCCTGGGGACCGCGGTAGCCGAGGCGCTGCCAGGCCATCACCCGGTAGGCCGTCTCGGGATCGGAGAGCATGTTGGCGAACAGCCGGTTGGCGTTCTTCGCCCACGTCCAGTACGGCTGGAACAGCTTGAAGACCATCTGCATCCGCGGGGAGTCGGCGAAATCCCCCGCCGTGCCGGCGTAGTCGAACAGGAGCGTGTTCGTCGCACGGGCCGCCTGCCGCGGGTCGATCCCCTGCTCGATGAGCGTGACCATGGTCCCGATCCGCTGCCGCTCACCCCAAGCCTCAGCAGCATCACGGGTGACCCGGAAGCTGTCACGGAACGCGCCATAGAGCTTCTTGTCGAGCCGCCACCACCGGCGGTCTCGTTGCATGTTCTTGCCGACCATGATCCGTGAAATGGCGTCCTGCAGCAGGCTCACGTCCTGGCCGCCGAACATGCCCTCCTGTCGTGCGATCCGGAGCAGCTCCTTGCCCGAGATGAGCCTGTCGCCGAAGCGGATGGGGGCGGCGTCACCGTTCAGGACGGCGTTCACCCGAATGTCGAACGGAGCGTCCTGGAGGATCAGGCGCATGGCCTGAGACGCCCGGTCGCCCATGGCCTGCAACGCCGACCTCATGCCTTCAGCCAACGGGGCGTCGACCTTCAGCACCCGTTCGATGGCCCACCCGACCAAGACGGCCGCGTGCGTGAAGGCCGGTGCGATGATCTGCGGTGCCGTGCGCACGAGCGACCGGGCCGCGGCCGCGGGGCCGACTCCGCTGGCGATCTGAACCGGGTCGAGGATCGTGTTCATGAAGTAGTAGCGGGGTCGCGGGATCAGGCCGCCGCTGACTTGGCGGACGATGATGTAGCGGTAGAAGGCCATGGCGAAATCGCCCGCGGTCGTCGACCCGCCCGGCTTCATCGCTTCCTGCAGGGCTTGGCTGGCCATCGACATCTCGCCGCCGGGACCGTAGAGCACGTCCTCGACGGCTCCCGGCACGCTCATGCCGTGCGGACCGGACCCGACCAAGTCGGTGAACCGGGGCGAGAAGCCGAAGCGCTGAGCGAGCTGACGCATCTGGGGCAGCATCTCGGCCGGGATGGCCTCGCCCATGACCCACTTCGAGAAGTGCTTGGCGAGCTTTCGCGGCACGGTCAGTCCGAGATCGGAGGCCATGCGGCCGACTTCGCCGAGCGATCCGTGCGTGCCGATCATGATCGCCGTGTGCATCCGCGCGACGGTGCCCAGCTCGTCACGGCGACCGAAAGCGGCCGCCTCGGCGAGCTCCTTGGCGATGTCAGCGGACCGGCGGCCCACGGCGACGTTCATCACCTGAGCCGGGTCGAACAGGAGATCGTCGATGCCCGCCGCCTGCAACATCTTGACGACCGCGATCTGGTCCTGCGGGATGAGCTTGCCTTCGGGGCGCTCGCGGACCGTCTCCATAACGTCTGCCAGGAAGCGGTTCGGGCCGCCCGGCAGCTTGCGGTCGTCCGCCGTCTTGCCGGTGATGAGCCGGCGCGTCGCTTCCGTGATGGCCTCGCTCTCTTCGATCTTCCGCAGCGTGTCCTGGCTGGGAGCAAAGCCTTTGGCCTTGAATTTCTCGCTCTGGTACAGATCGTCGGCCAGTTCGCGCAGGGCCAGCTTCGCCTTCTTGGGCAGCCGATCCCACGATCGCAGCAACGAATCGACGACGACCTCGACCCGGTCGTCGCCGCTCGTCGAGACCGGCCGGTCACTGTAAAAGCGCACGTCCTCGCCGCCGAGGTAGCGGTAGACCTCGTCCAGATCGTCGCCGTGCTTCTCGTGAGCCTCGAACACGAAGCGGGCCACGTCCGACATGACCTGACTGACTTCACGGCGGATGGCGTGCTCGGCGACACGGACCTGTGGCACCTGGTCTCTGAGCGCCTTGTTCTGAACATCTTCGCCGAACGCGAAGAACGTCGACCGGCCGAAGAAGTTGCGGACCGCGCCGGACTTCGTCTTGTTCGGGTCGTCGAGGTACGCCCTCATGCGCTGGTAGAACCCCTGCTCGACCTTGACCTCGGTGATCGCCTCGGCGCCGCTGACGAAGCCCGGCTTCATGTGTGTCCGGCCCGCCCCCAGCTCGTCAGTCGCGATGGGCAGGGTCCGCTCATCGCCCGTCGGCTGGCGACCGGCCATGGTGTTCAACGACGACCGCCTGTCGTCCATCCGGATGATGTCGTCGGCCGACCAGGTCCGCTTCCCGAGGACGTCGACCGGGAACGTGATCTGACCGTCCTGGAGGACCGTCTTGAGGATGGTGTCCGCCGACATGTCGATGTTGGCCGACTCCTTCAGGTCGGCCGACATGCGCACGGAGGCCGCAACCGATTGCACCGGGATGCCGACATCCGGCGGGGCATGCAGCTCGGGGATGACCGTCTGGCGTAGGGCCTTGATGAGCACGTCTTCGACCGCCGACGACGCCTGGTAGACGTCCGGCCGCCGCAGAATGGTGCTGGTGACCCGTGCCATCTGCTTTCGGGTAGCCGTCAGCGCTCGGCTCACCGGACCGTAGCGCTCGGCCGAGAAGTTGGCGGCATGGGCCACCTCGGCGACGACCGCGTCAGCCCAAGCCTCTTCAGCCGCACGGAGCTCGGGGTGCATGTCCCGAAGCCCCGTCGCCGGATCGGTCCAGACGCCGACCCGGGCCGCGACCCGCTGCTTCGTCTTCTGGATCCGGCTGTTGAGGGCTTGGATCTTGTTCTCGACGTTGGCCTTCTCGGCAGCCGCGACGGCCTGCTGCGTCGGGGTGATCTTCGGCTCGGCCAGGATCTCGTCGATCTCACCCAGCCTGATCCTGAGATCGGCCAGGTCGTTCGACGCCGCTTCGATGGCTGCTGTGACCTGCTTGGCGACAGCAACATCGACGGAGCGGACCATGCCGCCGTTGACCAGCTCGACGTCATGGCCCTGACCCTTGAGCCAATCGACGATCTCGGTCTGCAGGTCACCATCCAAGTACCGCCGGAGGACGTGGCCGATCTCGTGGATGAAGTCCCGTGCGGTCACGTTGCGCGTCAAGGCCTGGATGATGACCCGGCCGTCGTCCATGATGTGCGCGGCCGCGACGGCGCCCAACGGCGTGCTCGACAGCAACCTCTGCTGCTGCTTGCGGGCCGCCTTGGCCGCGGCCGCCCGGAAGGCCGGAACCTTCTTGATGTCGGGCGGGACGTCGCGAAGACGGCTGACCGTCAGGTCCAGCAGGCGCTGATCGTTCGGTGACCACGTTCCAGTGGCATTCCTCTTGTAGGCCGAGTCCAGCCAAAAACCAGCCGCATCAGCAACAGCCCGCTGGCTGTCGTCGGCATGCTCGGCCTGCTTCCATGCCTCGGACTGCATCGTCGTGATCAGCTTGGCCCGCTGCCGCTGGACCTTCTCGGCCATGACGGCCTCGATCCGGGATTTCGGGACGAACACCGGATTCCGTGCCGGCCGTAGATGCCATGTTTTGACCGGAAGTTCGACCTGAAGTCTGAATGTCCGTTCAGGAATGTTCCGGCCCAACACCGTGGCCGCCGTCTTCAGGGTCTCGTCCGCCTCGTCAGCCCAGTGACCGACCGAGGCCATGCCCGCCAGGATGCTGAGCTTGTTGGCCAGACGGTTGCCGACGAGCTTGCGTCGGGGGCCGCCCGTCTCAGCCCAACGCTCGGCCGTGTTCAGCAGGTCCTCGATGACCGGCATCCGCGCGGCCGCGCCCGGGTCGGTCGGAACCGGGAAGCTCACTTCGTCCGGGAACACACGGATCTCGAAGGTCGACGGGATCCGCACCCACGGGTCATCGCTGATGAGCCCTGCCGCGAAGTCGGCCAAGGCCATCTCGTCGTCGATGATGAACTCGTCCGGGATGAGCGCCCACGGGTCGTCCTTGACGTAGACGTCCCAGTCGATGAGATCGGCCGTGACATCCGGGAGTTCGTCATCGGCTACAGCCTTTGCTGCCGAAACCTCCGTGGCCTTTGCTGACGCCCGCTGCCCTGCCGCCGTCACCCGTCGATACTCGACCAGGTCCTCGGTCAGGGCGAGCACGAGGTCATCGATCTCAGTGACCGGCTTGGGGATGGTCGGTTCAGAACCCAGCTTGGCTTCGACTGCCGGAGCATCCAGTATGTCCGAATCGTCATCCCATCGAACACGGGCTTCGCCGAGATCGTCAGTCTTTACGGCTTCGTGGACGGACCGAACACGGTCGAGTAGGGCATCGCGAGCAGACGGTCCAGTTCCTCTGACGTCCTCGACGCGGCCCACGTCTGCCCCTGCTGCCACTCCTTCAGGTCGGCGGCCTTCACCTGCTCCTGCTGAACGGACCGCTTCAGGTTGTCCTCCTCCGCGTCCAGATACGCCTGCAGTCGGACCTTCTGGGCCTCGGACGGGTAGCTTTGCCCCTCCCGCCAAAGGATCTGCAAGATTCCGAACATCGCTTCTGTCATAGATCCTCCGCATCGTCTGAAAGGTCTCGTTGTGCCGCCCGAAGATCGACATGAAGGCGTCTTCGTACGACCGCAGGCGTCCGGTGTCGGCCAGCTTGCCGATGACATCGTGCAGCGACAACACGAAGCTCTCGTCATGCTCCATCACCCGGAGGTGCGCCGCCTCGTGCGCGATCGTCTGCACCATGTCGGTCGCCAGACCGATCGGCGTTGACGCCCGTGACGCCAGCGGGTTCAGGAAGAAGGCGTTGTATGCGGCGCGGACGTGGACACCCTTGTAGGTCTTGTCGAACGACACACCGACCGCATAGGTGCTGCCCTCGGCCAACGCGCCGTACCCGTGTGCCGTCTTGCCGATGTCGTTGCGCATGATCCAGACAAGCGATCCGATCTCGGCGACGAACATCTCGGGCGCCGTCGGCGTGCCCTGCTTCGTGGCTTCCGCGATGATGTCGGTGTTGAGATTGGAGTGCAGGATCGGGCGGTCGGTGCGCATCACCTGCGAACCGACCAGCTCGGCGCCGCCAGAGAACTGCACGTCGGTTTCAACGACCGATGATCGACGGCCCGCCGCGCCGGTGGTTGCCGTCGAGATCGGATCTGCCTTCGTCTTCGGCGACGTCGACTCCACCGCATCAGCAAAACGCTGCCAGTCATCGGCAGACTGAACTGACGCATCAGGTCGACCAAGTGTCGGCTGCGCCTGCTGCCAATAGCGGGAAGCGCTGCCCGAATCGATCTGATCGAGATCGATCAACGGCAGCGGGCGAGCGTTCTTGAACTGCTGTGCAGTCGCGGTGGCTTCCTCTCCGCGGACAAATAGCTGGACTTGCTCGATGATCGGGCCCATGTCATCAGAGGCGGCCGAGACGAAGCCTTCGCGCGACCGGGTGAACGGGTACTGCGCGTGATTGGCTGCCACGGTCGGGCGAGCGTCGAAGATCAAGTTGTACGGTACGTTTTTGACGGTGATATCGAACTGAGAGACGCCAGAAGACAGTACCTGACGTGACGGGTAGGAACTGCGGTCACGCCCGATGTAGACGTCGACTTCGCCCCAGTCAGTCTTGCCGGTCAACAGCTTCCGATAATGGCCGTCCCGGTTGAAGTTCTTGCCGAGGGCGAGAACCTTGTCTTCTCGCGCGCTCTTGAACGTGATCTCGGCGTCGCTGATCAGCGGACGGGACAACGAGTACAGATGGCCCGAATAGGCCGGCAGACGGATATCTGACGTGCGCCCGCCGACGCCTTTTACGGTTTCCGGCAGCGTGACCGTGATCTTCGTGCCGTTCGGCGCGGAGACGCCACGCGTCACCGTCGTCGGGATCGGCTTGCCGTTCTTGACCGCGTCGATGAGCTGCTTCCGCCCGGTCTTGACGACGGTGCGCACGCCGTTGTGCACCGTCTCGAGTTCAGACGCGTCGGACCCGAAGAGGAAGACGAGCTTGGCCATGCCGAAGCCGCCGGACTCACCCGCCGTCTTCCCCGACGCGAACAGCCGGAGAAACGCGGTTTCAACGGTCTCCGGTGACATGCCGATCCCGTTGTCGGTCAACGAAATCGTGTGCTTGTCCGTGTCGATGGCGATATCGATCTTGCCGGCCAGTTGCGGATTCACGCGCGACTCGGCCCGCACGGCATCATGCGCGTTCTGCAGCAACTCCTTGACGACGACGTTCGGCAGGTTGCTGTCGTACAACTGCGCGCCCTGCATCTCGATCATGCGTTCGATGTCGATCGTTCCGTGCATGAGCACGGTCTCGGACGCTTCGCCGAGATCCTCGGCCTTCCCGGCCTCGGGGACATGGAACAACGACGCCGGCTGCTGGAGTCGTTGCCGCAGTCCTGGCGTGAACTCGACGTAGGGCACGGTCTCGACGGCGTCGCCGAGTCGAATCGTCGTTGTCGAGACACCCTTGCCGCCCGCCTTCTTGATGATCGTGTCGAGCTTCTTGACGAGGATCTCGTCGTAGAACTTCTTCTGTCCTTCGATCTCGCCACCGACGACCGCTTGGACGCGCTCACCCGGCATCAAGACGAAGCCCTCGATGCTCTCGTCGTCAGCGGCATCCCGCAGGAGCCGCTTGAGCATCAGGTCGGGCCAAGTCGTCCGGAAGGGTGCCTTGGGAACGGGGCCCAGGGCGATGCCGTCGATTTTGTCGAGGAGCTTGTCGACCACGATGCCGGCATCCGCGGCCGCGTTCCATGCCGTCCGATCTTCGCGAAGAGCATCGAGTACGGCCCGCGGAGCATCGACGCCGGCAGGATCGAGTGACCACTCGAGTCGAATCTCGGCCAGCCGATTCGAGTCGATGATCGGTCCGTCGATCGACCGCGCGTTGATGTCATCAACGACGGCTGACAGCTTGTTCCGGGCCGCACCGGCAGCGGTCAGTGTCTCCTGACGGGTCATCTTGGCCGCCGCACGCTTCTGCCGTGCCTTGTCGAGCAGTGCCGCGTTCTCTTCGACTGTCGTGCCGCGGACGCGAGCGGCCTGCTGCCAGTCACTCTGGACTTCCTCGCCGGCCCGAACCTTCTTGCCCGCTTCGGTGACCCGTTCGGTCGTACGGCCGTGTACGAGCACGTTGATGTCGTCGGGCCAGTGACGGCTCTTGAAGACGCCCTCTTTCAGCCGTATTTCGGCCAAGCGTGCCAACATGCTTGCAGCGGCTTCGTCGACAGAGTCGAATACGTGTTCGACATCCGTAAATGGATCCATCCAGCTAACGCTGCCATCGGAAAGAAGGACGGCATCGCCAACGGCAACGCGACCTCCTTCGCCGACAGAGACGTGCGGACCGGGTCCGGGCACCTTCAGCCAAGCGGGTACGGTGGCAGCCTCTATCGTTATTTCCGCCGTGGACTCGTCATACTTGGCGGTGATGGCGGCACGTTCGAGTGTTTCACGCGTTGGCGGTTGCACGCTCGACGTGATCACATGCTCGACGTAGTTCTCGTACGAGCCGGGCTGAACGTACTGTTCCCACGCCGGGACCTGAACGGTCTGCTTCAGCTTGTCGACTTCGGACAAGGCAGCGCTGATCGCCTGTTGTTGATCGACCGGAAGATCCGGCCAGTCCACACTGTCTTCGGCGTGCCATCCTGGGTGCGCAATCGCGTGATGGATCTCTGAGTCACTGCGTCCGGCCTGCCGCATCAAGGCGTCAACGCGCTTGATCGCTTCTGTCATGCGGGGATCAGCGGCCCACCCGCGAACGATGTCGTTGATCTGTACGGCGTGAGCATCCAGCCAGTCGAGTACCTCCTGCCTCGGAATCGACTTTCGGCCGCTGGCTCGTGCCTCGTCGAGGAAGCCGTCGAGATCGGTCCAAGCCAGCTCCTCCTGCTTGGTCCCCTTGCTCAGGAACGCTCGGATCTGATCCGGTGACGCCATCGCGGGCAGGCGCTGTTCGGCGACGGCGCGAAGCTCACTGTAGAACAGAGCCTGTGCGTCGGCCTCCAGGGTGTCCAGGATCCCGCCCGGCCTCACCCAATCCGGTCCCTCGATGCCGGCCAGGACTTCACGGTAGTAGTCGGTGACGGGGCGGCCGTGAAGCTCCGACCACGCCGCGGCGAGCTGGTCGATGATCGCGGCGATGGCGTGAGCGTCCTTCTCGGACATGCCGGAGGCCGCCATGAGCGAGGCCCGTGTGGCGACGCCGCCTTCGGTCAAGGCACCCGGCGTGAGGTACCGCAGGGCCTTCAGGCTCTCGGCCAGATACTGGTTGAACGGCATGAACCGTGACGTCGCCCGTCCGGCCATCTTGGCCGCGTAGGCTCCCGGCAACACGCTGGCCGCGACCTTGTTGAACCGCCAGGCCTCGGCGGCGACCGCGGCGGCGTCCCCGCGACGCCCGCGGGTCCACAGGAGGGCCCGCTCCATGCGGTCGAGCATGCGCTCCGGGTGCGCCCGCAGCCAGGACTCCTCCATGTGTCCGGCGGCGCGAGCGAGCCGGTTCTTGGCCCCGTTGGCGATGATGGTCATCGTCTTGTCTTTGTAGCCCGCCAGCCGCTTTTCGTTCCCGCTCAGGACGACGCCTGCGGCCTCCTTGGCCTTGGCCGCGTCGCGCATCTTGGCGGCCTCTTCGAGGCCTTCCTTGACTTCCCTGTCGGCCTTTTCGAGCCACGTCGCGAAGGCCGCTTCATCCGCGAACCCGTCGACGGCGTTGGCGAGCGCCCGCTTGATGGCGATCCCGGCCGGCGTGCCCTCCAGCATCTTGGCCAGCTTCTCCAACGACCGAATCGGTTTGGCCGCCACCTTCCGCCAGTCGTCCACCATCTCGGTCACGGACTTGGCCGGGATGTTCAGGGTCGGCAAGAGGGACCGGGCCTTACGGACGTTCTTGACGCGGTCGACCGTGCCGAAGGTGCCCGCGTGTGCCGCCGCCATGTCGCCGGCCGGTGTCTTCGTCAGCACCCGCCGGGCTGGGGCCGCCAACGACGTCAGCTCGTCGCCGATGATGTCGATGTCCGGATGGACACCCTTGGCCGCCCGCGCGAGGTTCTCGTTCGAGGGATCGCGAGCCGCCTGCCGAACTTCGGGATCTGGGGACACGCGTGCGTCGGCAGCCTTGTCGATATCGAGCAGGTCTCGCTGGATCCGGTCGGCCTCACGGGCCTTTTCCGGCATGTTCCGGCGCATGTTGGCTTCGGCCTGCTCGCCCGCACGCGCGACGTCCTCGGCCCGTTCACTCTGCGCGGCAGCGGCCGCCCGGTGCTCGGCCGCCTTGACCGTGTCGCCCAGGGCGTCGGCCTCGTCGGCCATCCGCGTGTACTCGGAGGCACTGGCCACCAGCCGACGGCCCTCGATGCTGTGCAGCCCCTTGATCGTGTCGAGCGACTGCAGCGCGTATGCCGACCGCGACCCCGCCAGCCGGCCGACCGCTTCCTCAACGGGGAACAGCATGCGCGCGGCGGCTGTCGGCGCCACCTGGATGACGCCCGCACGGATGAGTCCGACGGCTTGGCCCATCTTCCGCCAGGTCCCCGGTGCGTACTCGGGGCCGCCCGGAATGAGAACCTCGATGGCCAGGCTTGTGCCGATGATGCCGATCTTCTGGCCCGTGCCGTAGTCACCTGTCGTTGCTCGCTCGATCCCCGTCAGGAGCACGCTGTTGCGGTTGGCGATCCCGTCGATGTATGCCTGCTCGAGATCGAACGGGTCTACATGACGCCCTGCCTTGATCTCGACTTCGAGGCCATCTTCATCGGTGACGGTGACCCGATTGGTGTCCGGATCGACCTTGAGCGGCGTCCCCGTCAGGGTTCGCAGCCGCTTCTCTGTTCCGATCAAGAATCGACCGGGTATCGATCTCTTGAGGCCCGCTTGGTCGTGCCCGAGATCGACCGACACTATCGCCGAAGGGACTCCGAACCCGACGTTGACGGCATAGGCGAACGGACTCTCCTGCCGCAGGATCAGGCCGTTGTCGGGAGTAAGCCCGATGACCTCGTAGCGGGGATCCGTTGCGGAATCCCAGGTTTCGGGCTCGTCCGTGAACTCCAACGTCGACGGCAACGAGATGATCCCTGCGTACTGACCCGTGTGCTTCTGCGCGGCAAGAAGGTGGATGGCCTCGTCGTAGAAGCCCTGGATCTCGTCGTCGGTGAGCCCATCCCACGACCGGCCGCTCTCCCGAGCCGCCGTCCGGGCGTACTCCCGGATGATCCGGTTGGACCCCTTTTCGAGGTAGCCCGGCCCCGTGACCGACTCGACCGCCTGCGGGTGGGTGAGCCCGATGGTCTGGATGACTTGGAGGGCGTTGTCCTGTCCGAGAGCGTTGGCCGTCGAGATGTGGCCACCGCCGCCCACCCAGGTCGTCCCGACCAACACCGGCATACCGAAGTCCACGCCGATCTTCTCGCGCGTGAACTCGTCGAGCAGACGCTGCCGTCGCCCGATTTCCTCGCCGGACAGGTCTTCCTTGACGGCCTCTTCGACGTCGGCGGTCAGCGCCATCGACATCAACAGGTCCTGCCGATGTCGCTCGGCCTCGGCCGTCTCCCGTTGAGCCTTCTGCTCGACGAGCTTGCGGCGATCTTCCGGATCGCTCAGCACGTTGGGCGCGAACGGTGACAGCACCTTGTTGATCTCGCGAGCGGAGACCATGTCGTTCAGGCTGAGTGGTTCGGGGATGGGCGGGTTGCCGATGATGCTCCCCATCTCCGGGTCAGCCTGCCGAGACACGGCTTCGTTCCGCTGCTTGAGCCACGCGGCCCACTTCCTGTCGGCGTCGTCCGTGGCGTAGCGCATGACCTCCCACACGGGGAGCTCGGCGGCGCGCATGGCCTCGACGAACTCGGGCAGGCTGAGCCCGAGCCGGGCCGCATGGTTGGCGACGGCACGGTTCACCTGGGGCAGGGTCTTGGCCCCCGCGGCGGTCCCCGCGCGGGACTCGGTCTGGTAGGAGGCATCGTGGCGCCGCCGGGCGTCGTCGTAGGCCCCCTGCCGGATGGCCTCGACCAGGACGGGCCAGCCGAGGTCGTCCGGATTGCCCTCGTAGCGCGAGATGGCCAAGCTGCCCGTCTCAACCGGGTAAGCCTGAAACTCCTTGAGAAGCTGGACTTCAGCGTCATCCTCTGACTGTCGCTGTTGTTCTTTCTGCTTGTCCACGCGGGCCTGCGCGCGGGCCTCGGCGTGCTCGATGCGTGTGATCGCCAGCTTCTGCTCGGCGGTCTGTGCCGACCGCGGCTTGACGATCCCCTCGATGGCCAGGTGGAGCGACCGCTCGTAGGTCATGTCGTCATCGTCGCGGTGGGGGCCGGCCGTTTCCGGGTAGACCTCCAGGAACGCATCACGCACGGTCGGGTCGTAGAGATCATCGGCCGTGATCGGAGTCTTAGCGACGGGGTCGACGGCAGGCTTCTTGCCTGCGGGGATGACGGGTTCCGGGGCTTTGACGATGCCGGTCACAGTCTCTCGGCCGACAGGCTTGGCTGAAGGCTTCACGGAAGCCTTCACGGGAGCCTTTGCCGAGGGCTTGGCTGGGGGGCTGACCGGAGCTTTCGGTGAAGGCCCGGCAGGAGCCGGAGCCGAAGCCTTGGACTTGACCCAACGGCCGTCTTCGAGGACGAACCCCGCTTCGCTGACCGCCTTCGCTGGATCCCACGGCATGCCGACATCCTACTACGGGGGGCTGGCGGGCGCCGCCGGCTCGACGACATCGACTGGCTGGATGGCTGCCGCAGCCTCCTCCTCCTCCTCCCTCTTCCGCTGCCGTTTCTCCTTCAGGTTCTGGAAGACGCTGCCGGGCCACGTCTTCTTGGCGGCCGGCCCGGACGGCTCGGTCGGCTGGCGGGTCATCGCGATGTCTTCATCGGCCCGCTTGATGGCCCTGTCTTCCTGCTGTTTCTTCAGACGGGACTGAAGCACGGACAGTCCCCGTTCGATCAACACCGGCGGGGCCTTCATGACGTCTTCCCGTGCCGCCGCCGGCTCGGTCATCGGTGGGATGACCGGCGGGACCTTCCCCTCCGGCACGACTTCAGCCTTCTTGAGACCGACGACCCGTTCCCGCTGGCCGGGAGTCATCTCGGGGGCCATCTCGTTGGCGGCGAAGTAGCCCAAACGGGCCCGCCGGGTGGCTTCGTCGTGCATCTGCGTCAGCGCTTCCGGCGTCTGTCCCGTCGCCGGGACCGCTGCCACCATTTTGTCGTAGCGAGCTTGGATGTCGTCCTGAATGGCCAGATCGTAGTTGGCCAAGATGGCTGCCTTGGCCGTCGTCATGTCAGCGTAGGCTTCCGGATCCCGGCGTTCGGCTTGGACGGCCTCATTGGCCACCCACTGCTCGAAGGCAGTCTCGACGGCCCGCTCCCGTTCACCTTCCAGGGCCTCCCGCTCCGCGGCGACAGCTTCCTGGCCTTCGACCGTGGCCGTCGGGATCGTAGCGTCGGCGGCCATCCGCTCGGCCGTTGGCTTCGACTTCGGGCTCATACCGGCCTCGGCCTCCTGCCGGGCGGCTTGGACCCGGGCCAGACGGGACTCCGTGGCCGTCGTATCGGATCGCTCGTCCGGCGGCAGGGCCTCGTTGTCCGCGATGTCCTGCTGCAGCTTCTGTTCCTCGTCCTTCAGCTCATCGATCTCGACCTGGCCCGCTTCTCCGGCGCTGACCTTCAGCTTCCGCTTCTCTCTGAGCGCCCGCAGAGCGTCGTTGCCCAGACGGATCGCCTGGCGCTCGTCCGATCGGGCGGCCCCCGACTCGCGGCGGGCCTCCTTCTGCAGCTTGGCCTGCTGCTTCGGGTCTTGCTGGGCCGCAGCTTCCGATCTCAGCAGCTCGGCCTGCTCTCGATGCTCGGCCGCCGACTGGGTGGCATCGGCGGCCTCGGCACGCAGCTCGGCCTCCTGACCCGCCAGGGTCTCGATGTTGGCCTGAGTGATCTCCTCATCGGTCGCTCGAGCTTCCGTCGTTGCCTGTTGCTTCAGGTCCTGTTGCTGCTCCCGATCATCGGCCCGTGCCTCAGCCCGATCTTCCGGCAGACTGCCCTCCTCGGCCTGACGAGTCGCCGCCTTCTGCCGGGCCCGCTCGATCGATCCCTCCAGTGGTGTGCGGAACATCATCGATTCGAGGCTGCCCTCCTCGGCACGGTCGGCCCTCTCGGTCTTCTTCGCCGCCCGATTGCTGCGGGCCATCTCGATGAAGCTCGGCACGACACGGGCCTTGCCAGCTCCGCGGACGGTCTCGACCGTGTAGTGCTCGTCGTCTTCGGGGATGAGCTTCTTCTCGCCGTTCCGTCCGGTGAACACGGCGTGTTGCTTGCCGCCCGGGACCGGCACCGTGTGCATCGTCCCGTAGCTGACCGTGTCCGTCGACGCCGTGTCCGGTGGCTTGTTCGTGAACGTCACGCCGAGCAGTTGCTCGCCACCAGCTTCGGCCGTGGCCGCCTTGCGGATCTCGTCGACTTCTTCGGGCAGGATTACGGTGATGCCTTCGGGCCAATCCTCGGTCTTGCGATAGAACTTGTCCATGATTGACCCGCGGACCGTGAGCGGAGCACCCGTCTCGTCCAGGACCATGACCGTGTCGGCAGGAGCGTACGCCATCTTGTCCGCCGTCGTCACGACACCCCATTGTCCCGGAGCCTCGACAGTCGCCGCCTCGGTCAGGGTGGCCGCTACCAGGACGCCATCCGACCGGGCCTTCATGATTCGACCCGGATAGTCCGCCGACTTCACGAACAGGACGGCGGTCCCGTCGTCAGCCAGGCCGTTGGTCAGCCAGACCTGGGGATCGCCGGTGATGCCCGACGACGGGATGACGGGCCCCGCGTCGTCGCGACGCTCTTGGACCTCAGCCGGCGTCAGGTACCGCCGACGGGTCGCCGCCTGTCCCGTCGTCCCCAGATCGGCATCGGCGACCTGCACGGGGGCGCTGCCGCTGAAGGGTATCCAGGCGTTGCGGTCGTGGTCGTAGTACTCGTCGACGAAGGCGTACCGCTCGCCTTCCAGTTTGTACTTGGCGGCCTCGACCGGGATCTCCCGGTGCTCGATGAGCTTCACCCGTGGCGCGTAAGGCGCCCACCGCCGGGTTGGATCCAGCGGGTCCTTCGCGCCGTCCTTGGCGTACTGCATGATGGCCTTGCCGTCGTCTTTGCCGGCTGCGTACCAGGGCTTACCGTTCTCGTCGAAGCCGCCCTTGCCGACGTCGTAGCCGTGCTCCACGGCGTACTGCTGAAAGCCGTCGTTGGACAGCGCCGTGGCCATGTTCTTCAGGAGCCGGTTGTCGTCGCCGCTGCCCTGCTTGATCTCGGCGGCGAGGACGTCGGACATGTCCTGAAGCTGGGCTACGCCCTTCTGCTCGCTGCTGTAGATCGCGACGTCCCGCTGCAGCGACTCGGGCGTGACCGCCAAGGCCTCGGGCGAGAAGAAGTCGGACATGACCTTCTCGGCTTCCTTGACGTGCTCGCGGGCGCCCTCCATGTTCTGAGCGACGGCCTCGTCCTGAGCCGACTTCAGCGACGCGTCCATCGACGCGATCCACTCCTCACGGCTGAGCTTGTTGTTCTTGACCCGACCGTAGTACGCCTCCAGCTTTTTGGCTTCAGCGTAGCCGGACGTGCCCGGCGCGAAGGCATCGGACGGATTGCCGTAGATCTGAGTGAGCGTTTCGTAGTCCTGCACCCCCTTGACGTCCCACGGCAGCATTTGGCCGAAGCCGAGCAGCGGGTCGATCAGTCGCTGCCACGCCGCCGTGTTCCGCTCGCCCGCGCTGACCGTTTTGGCGTACTCGTTGGTGTCGCGGATCAACCTGTCGATGTCGCGGTTGTGGGTGTCGGCGATGGCCGTCATGTTGTCGATCGCGGCCTTCCGCATCGTCGTCAACGACTGCACGTCCGCTTCGGCGATGTCGCCCTCGATCCCTTCGATCTCTGCCACGTATTTGGCCACGGCGATCCGATGATCGAGCGTCATCTCCTTGGTCTTCAGGATGTTCGCGGCGTTCTGCTTGTCGTACGACTGCAGGATCTTCTGGATGTCGCTCCACTCGTTGATCAGCTTGACCCGCGTGGCCGGGTCGAGCTTGCCCTCGGGCGTGTACGACGACGCTGCGAGGATCTTGCGAATTGTGTATGCCATTACTTGCCTTCACCCCCGCCCGAGAACATGCCCTCGATGGCCTGGTTGTACCCCTCGCCGCTGTCGCCACCGCCGCCCTGATTGGCGGCCTGATAGTTCGACCACGATCCGTACTGCGTCGAACTGCTCTGGACCTGTTGGCCGCCGCCAATCGACGAGCCGGTCTGCTGGTAGAGCTGCTTCCGTGCACCGGCAGCCATTTCGACGTTGGCCCGCGCCCGCAGGTAGTCCGCTTCGGCCTTCTGCTGAGACAGCGCGTCAACCTGGCCGCGGGCCTGCGCGATGGCGTTGGCCCGAGCCTTCGCGATGTCGGACATCGCCGCGAACGAGTAGCCCGAGCGGCCGACGCCGCCCTGCGCTGCGGTCATCCGCTGAGCTTCGTCGACAGCCGGTGCGGTCTGTGCCTGAATGTCCTGGGCCGCTTGGTTGACCATCTGGCTCTTCTGCCCTTCGGTCAGCCCGAAGCGGCCAGACTTCAACTGCTCGATGTCAGCGAGCAACAGCTTCCGACTGGCCTTGCCCTCCTTGGTGTTGCTCGCGATGGCGTTGCCCACGAGCATGCCGATGCCGCTAGCTCCGCCCTGAACGGCCTTCGCGATTTCTCCCCAGGGAGTGCCTCCAGCGCTGCTGCTCATTGTCGACTCCTACGGCAATCCGTGAAAGGCGATCCCGCCAGCCGCGCGAACCCCGAACGTGGCTCGATTGTAGCATCGGTGCTCGTAGGGTGCCGCGGCCGTGGCGCCGATGGTCCGGTTGATCGCGACGAGCGACGTCCCGGGGTCCATGAACATGCGGATCGACAGCTCGTGCGTGCCCCGACCGAGCGAGTCCACGGCGGCCGCCATCGACCACCACTGTGCCGCCAGGGACTCGCTGTTCCTGTACTTGTGGTCGGGCACCCCACCGGTGTCATCGAGCAGATGCGCGGTCGACGCCAATGGCCGCCGCGTGTACTCCAAGGCCGTCCCATCCAGAAAGGCCTTCAGGATGACCACCGGGTTGTCGTCAATCCCCGACGCGTTCCAGTAGGCCAGATAGCGCCACTGGTGGATGAAGAACTGCCACTGGAGCAAGACGATGCTCTCGTCGAACTCGCTGACGAACGTGAACCCGCAGTCGCCGATCTGGACGAAGGTTCGCTCGGTCCCGACGGAGTCGTAGGCCCCGTTCGAGTAGAACTCCATCTTGCGTGCGGCCACGACACGGTCGGCGGCCACGACGCCCGCCGGGCGGACGTGTTCGGCCAGGACGGCGAAGCCCGCTGCCAGATTGCCGCCTGCACCCGCCTCCAGTGACCCGTTCGCCTCCGAGAACAGACCGGCGCCGCCCGCCACGGTGTGCATGTTCGCGTTGTGGCCGTCCGGGTCGAAGATCGTACCGTCCGCGTAGGCCGTCACCAGGATGACCTGAGCCATCACAGGACTCCGGGCCGGAAGCGGAAGACCTGCATCGAGCCGTGCCTCCACCGATTTCGACAGCGCGACCCCGGTCCGCCGACCTCGGTGGCGGACGCGGCCACGACACCGAAGCGGACGATGTCAGACGTGAGCTGAACCGTCCGGAAGTCGTAGATCGCCATGATGGCGACGTCCATCTCCTCGGGATCGACGTCGTCAGCCCGAGCGGGCAGGCCGAAGGTGTTGAAGTTGTTCACCAGGGCCTGGCTGGCGGCGTTGACGTGCCACTGGACGACGGCCGTGCCGTCGAGATCCCCTTCGGCCGCGATGGCGTACTGACCGAACAGCGACGGGACGTCATGGGCGCCATCCCGTTCGATCGATGCGCACTGGATGTTGGCCAGGACGAGGAACAGGCCGGGGTCGGTCGCATTGAACGCCGCCGGATGGTTCGCCACCGTGTCGAAGGTCGCCCCCATGGCGTCTTCCAACAGGTACCAGCCGGACTGGTTGGTCCGGTTGGCGACACCCTCGAGCACCGTCCCGATGGTGTTGGCGTAGCCCGGGTAGAAGTCGTCGGTGGCCACGCCCCCGGAGCCAGGTTCGATGCTGACTTGGGCCCAGTCGTACACCGCCCGCGGGAGCTGACGATGCTGGAGGCCGCCGCGAGCGATGGCTCCGGTCGGGATGTTGTTGTAGGCGGTGGTCAAGACCGCCATCCGGTTGGTGCTCAGCGCGATCTGATCGACCGTGTCCTCGGACTGCATCGCCGGAATCTCGACCGACGCGGTCGCGGCCACGGAGGGCCACGACGGGATCTCCATGATGAATGCTTGGCGGCCGTAGACGTGCAGGCGATCGGTCCCACTGGTGACAAGTGCAGTTGCCGTCGGCGCGTACGTGCGGCTGAACTTCACGCGGCACACGACCAGCTCGACGGTGTGCTCGCCCGGGTCGATCGGCACGATGGCGAAGATCCGGATCGGGAAGCACTGTGGACCGACTCCGGCCGTGTGCTGGCTCTTCGGCTGCTGCGGACCGATGACATCGGGCGTTGTCGTGATCTCGGGCTCGGCCTTGATGGCCGCGGAGCCCACCTGGCGGATATCACTGTGTCCGGTCGCCGTCCCGGAGTATATCTCGCCGTCGATGCGTACGGCGAAACGGATCCCGGCGCCGAAGCCATCGTCGTTGCTGACGCTGACGTAGTTGTAGGCGTGATGACTGTCGGCGACCCACAGAAAGAACGTGTGCCAGATGTACTGGACCCACATGTTGATCCAGAGGTGGCCGAGCCCCGTCGTCACTGTGAACGACATGTTCGGCACGGCCTCCCAGACCGGACCGTCCGTCACCGGGTCGCCGTCGCCTGTCGTCGGCATACTGTAGGGCGGCGGGCCGAGCCCCCAACCGTCCGCATCGGTGTACACGCGGATCTTGTAGTAAGCGTTGTCCGCGACGTCGACATCGGCGGCCATGCTGGCGGCGTTGACGTCATGACCGTCGATGCGATGCCGTTTGGCCGCGAGCGGCTGAGCCACCTCGTTGATCAGCTCCGGGCTGAGCGGTTCCTCGTCGCGGATGCGGTACTTGGGGTGACGGTACACGATACCCCCTACACCGCGGTGGCGTCGGGCCACCGCTCCTGCGGCGCCTGCGTCGTCGCCGTAGCGTCGAAGATGAACGCAGCCAGCCGGAAGGCCTCCGGGTAGGTCGCCTGGATCTCGAAGCTGAACGTCGCGCAATCGTCGATGCCCACGGGGACCTTCCGCCAGAACAGGCGGCGGTCACGGACGACGTCGGTGCCGATGCGTACGTCACCGGCCGCGAAGGGAGCGCCTTGGTCATCGCCGGCTCCGGTGAGCCCGGCGGCAACGGCTCCGAACGGTCGACCCACGCTGCGATACTGCTGGACGTGCTCGACCTTGCTGCTCCAATCCCGGCGGAAGATGACGTCGATATTGCCGGCGTAGCTGTCGATGCAGCCGATCCACATCGTGCGCACGTTGAACCGCCCGTAGCCGAACGGATGTAGCCGCAACCAGCGGGACCGGTAGACGGCCGTTCGGAGCGGAGGGTCGAAGTCGCGGGTCTCGCCCGACAGGTTCAGGACCATGTCGAAGGCACCGACCGTAGCCGCGGCGTAGACGTCGGGCATCGCGTCGTCGAGCACACACAGGTCGTGGATGGCGCACCCGTAGTCGAAGCGGGACCAGCCACGCGGCGAGTAAGCCAGGATGATGTCGTTGACCGTCGACCCCGCCGACGGGACCGCACAGAGGTACTGTCCGGTGACCGGATGGACGACCGAGGCGGCCTGCTGCAGCCGGGACAGGTTGAGCCCCTGGGTCACCAGCGTCCGGATGCCGTCCGAGATGTCGGCGAGCTGGAGCCCGCCGTTGGTGTCCATCCGGTAGAAGTGCCCGTTGACGCCAAGCCAGACGACGGAGCCGTCGGACAGGCCTTGGACCGATCGGTGAGCACCGATGCCGACCATCTTCGTCAGCGTCTCGGGTCGATGGAACTTGTCGCCGCTCATGTCGACGAGGCTGGTCGTCGTCCCCGCGATCAACAGACCGCCGTGCGAGATCAGCCCAGACACTTCGGAGGCGTCGGGCGCGGGCGTCGACCACTCGCGCTCCGAGAACGTCCCGGGGTAGCCGATGTCGGAGCGCCGAACCATGCCGGGGTCGCTGACCATGTTCGCGATGATCAGCCGGGCGCCGTGGCGGACCATGTAGCGGAAGATCGGCACGGGAGCCTTTTCCACCATGGGGGCGCCCAGACGGCCGTCCGAGATGTAGTCCGGGAAGACCGTGTTGCCCCGCCCCGGAATCCGCCGGAGAAGTTTGAAGTCACGCGGATTTCGCCGAATGTCAGCAGTCCGTCCGACGCGGGCCGCCTTCGCGTGCCGGGGTCGCCCTCCGGAGATGAACACCGACGCCATGCGCAACAGGTCATCGATCTCGGCCGTCGTCAGTCTCGCCGTGACGACATCGTTGTTGTCCAGACTGTACGGCTGGCTACGGATCGACCAGACGTTGAAGGAGTTCGATGCCGGCGAGATCGGACTGAGGTTGCCGAAATGGTCTTCGAGCTGGACGCAGTAGCGGTGCGCGCTCGTAAGCAGTTTGCCCGATCCGCTGGAGAGAACGTCGCCCTCCGTCCCGATCTCGCCCTTCCACGAGAACCCCTGGCTGTTCACGAAGTAGCGAGCCTTGTCCGTCTCGCCAGGCGAGACGGGACCATCGACTTCGGGGGCTGACGGGGTCTCCGAGAAGCCGAGCGGGAAGGTGATGTCTCCCGACGAGATGATGCGGGCCCGGTCGACCCCGTTGGTCCAGATGACGTAGTCGCTGAACTGGACGAACTGGTCCGGAGTCCGCGGACGGTCATCGTCGGCCAATGCCTGAACGGCGGCCCCCGCCGGGTCGACGGTAGCCTGCCACGGGGCCGCCGGGTCGCTGCCCTCGAACGTCCACATGGTCGACCCCGCGTGCATGAGCAGGGTCGTCCGCTCGCGCAGCCGGGCACTGAACAGGCCGTGCGGCGTGCCGATGAGCGGATAGCCCGCCCCGAGATCGTGGATGAGCGGACATGGCCCGCGCACGGACTCGAGCCCGCCGTCCGGATGCGGCACCATGTTCTGGATGAAGCCCGCGACGTTCTCGGCAAAGACCTGAGAGCTTTCGCCCTCCGGGATCATGCCGCCGTCGCCACCCGTGGCTTGCATCCCGTCGATGACGACCATGTTCGGAGGACCGGCCATGCTTGCAGACTACCTCATGGGAAGCCGGACATCCACTACCGGGTCACGTCCGGTTCGACCGATGGGCCACAGGCAGCCCCGCCGGGATGATCTGGGACGGAACGGTCGGGACCGGAATGGCCTGGATCGAGATGGGCTCGGAGACGTCACCGACGTCACCGACGTTGACCATCGAGATGGGCTCGCCGACGTTGATCACGGCACCGTTGCCCCTGACGACACCCGCGGTCTCCTCCGGGAAGCCCTCGCCCAGGGGATGCCAGCCGATGCTCTGCGACCAGACCCAGTCCGCCGGGTGCGGCTGGTAGTTCTGCTTCGTGAGGTCCACGTCGCCGGGGTACGGGGTGAACTCGAATCGGTCGCCGTGGGCCCCCACGAAGGCGGCCTGCCAGTCGTTGGGGTTGTTCTCGTTGTCGTCGACGGCGACGGGCCCGCTCGCGCGGACGCCGTTCTGGAGGGTGACCGACCAGATTTCTCCGGGGACGGGCTTGGGCAGGCGGACGGACATGTGAACTCCTGTTCAGGTACTTGATCG
>Ga0209727_1000531_pt1 | contig 40806 bp, 30 predicted proteins | sample RifGroC1_FD_183995 | JGI IMG/M metagenome (GOLD analysis project Ga0209727, IMG submission 183995) | Groundwater microbial communities from Rifle, Colorado, USA - Groundwater C1 (SPAdes) (version 2) | ecosystem: Environmental > Aquatic > Deep subsurface > Groundwater | place: Rifle, Colorado... | reverse complement strand
CAGATTTAATAATCCTAATTTATTTTTTATTATTTTTTGATCTACTGTCATTTTGACACTCCTTATTTTATTTTTGCTTTATAGCATTAATTTTTATCTAGTGTCAGATTAAATCATAACATATTCATATAAATGGAATACAAAATTTCCCCCTTCAACATAAGATTTCTACCATAAACAGTTATCCTTAAAAATTTAAGTGGGAATTAATATTCATCCTTAATTAATTTGCAAACAAAAAAGCCCCCGCAAAGCGGAGGCTTTTTATTTTTACCAAAAATTTCTATTTCTTAACCAAAGCAAGAACTTGTCCAGATTGGATTTGTTCACCTTGTTTTACTAGGATGTCAACGATTTTTCCTTCAACTGCAGAGTTGATTGGAGTTTCCATTTTCATTGATTCTACAACGAGGATTGTTTCGCCAACTTTTACAGAGTCGCCAGGTTTTAAGAAAATTCTTAATACAAGACCTGGTAGAGGTGATTCAATTTTAGCTTCATCGCCTTTAGTTTCAATTTTGGCTTCTGTTGCTCTTGTGATTGAACTTGCAGGAGCATTTGAGATTGTATTAACAACGGCAAGAAGTTGTCCTGATTGAATTTGTTCGCCTTTATGAACTGCGATTTTTTCGATAACACCAGATACTGTTGAGTTGATTGGAGTTTCCATTTTCATTGATTCGATAACCATAATTGTTTCGCCAACAGCAACTTTATCACCAGGTTTTAAGAAAATTCTTAATACAAGACCAGGTAATGGAGAGTCAACTAATTTTTGTTCTGTTCCTGTGCCTGCTTGTTGGATTGCTTTTTCATCAATTCCATCTTTAATATTAACAGAATATGAAACGCCATTAACTGTTGCAGTGTCACCAGATATTTTAACAGCATAAGGTTTGTTATTAACTGTAACTGTATATCCATTTGGAGTTGCTTTTTTCTCTTCTTTTTTCTCTGCTGATTCTTTTCTAACTCCAACTTTTGCTTCACCTTTTAAGAATGCAATACCTTTTTCTTGACAAGATGCAGCGATAAAAATATTTTCATCAGTAGTTGGAAGTCCTGCTTCTTCAAGCATTTTTTTACATGCTGGAATTCCTTTTTTAGGATTTCTATCATTAACATCGAGTGGGTTTTCTGTTGTTGGTTTAAGACTAAGTTGTTCTTGAGCAATTTTAACAACTTCTGCATCTGGTTCAACTGGAGTCTTACCAAAATAACCAAGTACCATTTTACCATAACCTTCAGCAATTTTTTTCCAAGGTCCAAACATAACATTGTTAAATGCTTGTTGAAAGTAAAATTGTGATACTGGAGTAACTGAAGTACCAAAACCACCTTTTTTAACAGCCTCACCCATAGCAGCGATAACTTCTGGATATTTATCCATGAGTTTGTTATCTCTCAACATTTGAGTATTTGCAGTCAAAGCTCCACCTGGCATTGGGAAGAATGGTATTAAAGATTCTACCTTTGTTGCTTCTGGAGGTACGAAATAATCTTTCATAGCTTCTTTGAAAGTTTCTTCGAGTTTCATGATTTTAGTTACATCAATGCCTAAATCATAATCAGTTCCTCTTAAACAATGCCACATTGTAAGAATATCAGGTTGACATGTGCCACCAGATACAGGTGCCATAGAAAGATCGATTTGGTCACAACCTGCTTCAATAGCAGCTTTATAAGAAACAGTACCAGTACCAGCTGTCTCGTGTGAGTGGAAAACGATCTTTGTTTTGTCACCGAGTAATTTTCTTGCAAGTTTAATTGTATCATAAACTTTTTGTGGTCTTGAAGTACCAGAAGCATCTTTAAATGCAACTGAATCATAAGGAATACCAGCTTCCATAATTTTTCTTAATGTGTCAGCATAAAATTCTGGAGTATGAGCACCTTCACATCCTGGAGGAAGTTCCATCATTGTAACAGTAACTTCGTGTTTTAAACCAGCTTCTTTAATACATTGACCACTGTATATAAGGTTATTAACATCATTTAGAGCATCAAAGTTTCTAATTGTTGTAATACCATGTTTTTTAAATAATTGAGCATGTAATTTAACAATGTCTCTTGGTTGAGAATCAAGTGCAACAACATTGATTCCTCTTGCAAGTGTTTGGAGTTCAGCATTTGCACCTGCTGCTTTTCTAAAATTATCCATCATAACAAAAGAATCTTCATTAGAATAAAAGTATGGTGATTGGAACATTGCACCGCCACCAGCTTCAAAATGTTCGATACCAGCTTTTGCTGCTTCTTCAACTACTGGAAGAAAGTCTTTTGAGAAAACTCTTGCCCCATAAACAGATTGAAATCCATCTCTAAAGGCAGTAAGCATAAATTTAATTAATTTTTTTGCCATAAAATAATCCCCTATCTTTTAAGATTAACTATTTGATTTAAGTTTTGCTAAAGCAATTGCAATTGCAAGTTCAGAATCATCTTGTTTATCGACAACGGTTGTTGTTGTTGATTCTGTTTTAGTTATATTTGAAGTTGTACTTTTAAATGAATCTTCTGGTTCTTCTTTAGAAAATTTTTCAAGTAAAACTACAATTATTTTAATTAATATTGCGACGAAAAAAGAAATAACAATAGTAATTGCATAAGTTAAAAGCGAAATTGTAATACCACTCATTTTTTTCTCCTTATTTTATCAAACTACAAAAAACGCCGGCAATAATAGCAGTAGTAATAACACCACTAACATTAGCACCAAGTGCATAAGGCATAATAATAGAATTTGGATTTGCTTTTGTAGCTAATTTTTGAGCAACTTTAGATGTTGTTGGCACACAACTAACTCCTGCAATACCAAGTATTGGATTTACTTTTCCGCCTGATACGAAATACATAAAGTAACCACCAATTATACCACCAATACCAGATATTAATAAAGATAAAATTCCGAGTAATAATAATGGTAATACTTTTGGATCCATAATAGTATTTGCTTCACAAAGAATTCCTAATAACATTCCAAGAAGCATTGTTGATACATAAAGAACTGGTCCTTGCAATAATTCGGTAAATTGTTTGATACCAGATTCTCTAATTACTACACCAAAGAAAAGAGAGAAAATCAAAGGAGATGCAACTGGTAAAAGAAAAGAAAGAACAACGCAAGCAATTACTGCAAATAACATTTTTTCACCAGAAGTAATTTCTTTTTTTCTTTTTGGAGGATCCATTTTAATAGCTTGTAGCTTTTTTGGAATCAAAAGGCGTACTAAATAAGGATAACCTCCGTAAGCAAGTCCCAGATAAAGATAAGCAACTACTGCAATTGGTACAAATAAATGTGGAGCAAGCTGTAAAGAAGTAAATAAAACCATTGGTCCATCTGCACCACCAACTATTGAAATAGCAGCTGCTTCTTTTGCTGTATATCCAAACATTTGTGCGATAGGTAAAGTCATAATTGTACCAAGTTCTGCAAATAAAGCAATGATTATACTCATAAATGGTCTTGCCATAACAAAACCTACATCGAGTAAAGAGCCTATTCCCATAAATACAAAACAAGCAATAAGACCATTGCTAAATGTAAATGTATAAATAGGTTGTAGCCAGTCAATCTGTAATATTGTCATTAAATCAGATGCGTTTTTTACCACATCTGTTGTAGCACCTGCTTGAGGTTCAACAAATAAAGTACCAATACCACCGTGAAGGACAAGAGGATCAAAAAACATAACACCAGCGTTTACTGTTGCCATACCAAGTCCCATAGGTATCATTAAAAGAGGTTCTAAGACTCCTTTCTTTCCAAGATAAATAAGGAATAATCCTAAGAAAATTAAAACGATGCGGGCTATCGCCATAGATGGATTTGTCGAAAAGACATGTCCAAGCGTCTGAAAGCCCTGGAAAATATCAAGAATGTTTTCCCACATTTAATACTCCTACAACTTTCTATAAAATATTTAATTAAATGGAAAAATCCCATTTTTTGCGTATCTTACCATAATAGGTTTTTTTTAGTCAAATGTTTTATGAATTTATTTTAAAACTTTGAATTTCTATGAAATATTGAATAGATTAAAAAGGAAAAATTCTTCATATAATCATTATGATTAACAAAAATATAAATGATTTTTTTAATTAATTTTATTTCTAACTCTAAGTTGATAATATTTCTACTAAAATAGAATGTTTTTAGTGTTTTTTTTCAACTTCTTGTCTTGTGATAAAATCAGTAGTGAAAATTAATTTGAGATTTTGCTATATTTATCCCCAGTTATTATCTATTTCTTCAAAATCAAAATTTATATCAATTATTAACATTGCTATATCATCTTCTAGAATATTATTACCTTTATGATCATAAATTTCTTTAGAGATTTTAGTTACGAGTTCTTTTGCTGGTAAATGTTTATTTTTATATACGCATTCTTTTAATCTCTCTATGCCAAACCAGTCATTTTTTTTATTTCTTGCTTCTATCACACCGTCAGTGTAAAGAATTAATTTGTCTCCATTGCCAATTTTTATACTCTCTGTTAAAAAATCTACATTTTTACAAAAGCCTATTATAGGAGAATTCGCTGTTAAATTTATAAAATTATTATTAGGTTTTAATATTAAAATTTCTGGATGACCAGCGTTTGAATAATGTAACATTCCAGAATCAAAATCTATTATTCCAAAAAAAGCGGTCAAAAACTCTATTTCTCCCATAATATTAAGCAATTCATCATTAATCATAGTGATAATTTCGCCAGTAGTCTTATCTTTATTGGAATAATTATTAAATAATACTTTAGCCATTATTGTTATTAAAGATGCTGGTACTCCATGCCCACAAACATCAGCTATTACAATACCAAGTTTATTTTCACCTATTTTATACACATCGTAATAATCACCACCAAGCAAAGCCATAGGCATATAATACCCACCGATACCAATGTTTTTAAAATCATCCAAATTTTTGGGAATAATCGATTCTTGAATTTTTTGTGCAATCTTTAGTTCTTTTTTCATCTGATCATAAGCAATAAATAATTCTTTATTTAATTTATTTAGTTGATTAGTTCGTTTTTCAACAATATCTTCAAGATGTTCGCTGTAATCTTCTATTATTTGTGCCATTGAGTTAAAAGTATCACCAAGAATTCCAATTTCATTTTCTAAATCTAAATCTGATCTAACATTAAAGTTTTTTTCAGAAAAGTTATTTACAGTTTTTGTTAGTTGAATAATAGGACTTATAATTACTCTATTTACAGACATTGAGATTACCACTATTATCATTATAGTAAGAATAATTATTTGTATAACTATTTTAAAAATAGTAAATCTTAGTGATTTTTTTAAATGAGCGTCGGTAAAATAAACTGTTATATTTCCAATAATAGTATGCTCTCTCTCAATTGTTTTTTGTATATAAAATAAAGATTTTATATCCTGATCTATAATCATATTTCCGACATCTCCATTATAATATCTAATTTTACCGACATTTAATCTTTCAAGCTCATCGTAAAGCTTAATAGCATAGATATTATTATTTTCCATTTCAAGAGATATTAAAGAATCTATCTCTTCTCTATCCACATTCCACATTGGAGTTTTTAAATTAGCCAGCAATCTTTTTAATGTGACATTTGCATCTTCTTTTAATTGTATGTAAGACTGTTTACTTTCATACAAATAAAGAAGTATTCCTGTTAAAATCATTATAAAAAGTATTGTAGAAATAATTATAAGACTTATTCGCGAAGATATTGAATGTTGTAATTTAACCATAAGAAATTCTCTAAAAAAACAAATATATACTTAAAAGTTTATATCATAAATCTATAATTTAATAAAAAACTAATTTAGTTAGTTATATATAAAATTAGATAAAAAAATATACTTTTAAGATGTATACAGATTTAAAAAAATATCCGTATAAGCACGTTATAAAAATTAGCAATCCTTATAACAACAAAGAGACATTCTAACATTTTAAAGCCAAATGTAAAATGAATTTTTAATATTATATTTTTTTTTATTATTTATGTGGTTTTCTAAGAATATATTCTCAATTGCTTCAAAAAGGTAACTAAACAATAAAAGATATGAATTAGTTGTAATTTATTTTATAGAAATGAATTCATTCTAATAATTTGTTTAATCTACATTATCAACTATTAACTGATTTTAGCGATAACTAAGATTAGTTAAAAATATTAATGAGAATAATATTACGAAGAAAATGCGATAATAAAAATAATTTTGATTAAAAATTCAAATAAATTTAAAAAATTATCTATTTTATCAAATTATTCATTATATTCGTGTCCTTAGTGTTAAAAAAAATTAATATGTATCGTTAAAAATGATTAATAGTTGGTCTAAAGATAATGAGGCAGATAAATTTGTTATTTGTGAACAAAAAAGTTTTCAAAAATAAATATATAATGAAAAAAATAAAAAACCCCCGAAAAATCGGGGGTTAAATATTAGTATTTATAATGATCTGGTTTGTAAGGTCCTTCAACTGGCACGCCGATATAATCAGCTTGTGCTTTTGTAAGAACTGTAAGTTTAGCACCAATTTTTTCAAGATGAAGTTTTGCAACTTCTTCATCGAGTTTTTTAGAAAGAATATAAACTTTCTTTTCATAAACATCTTTGTTTTTCCATAAATCAATTTGAGCTAAGGTTTGATTTGAGAAACTGTTTGACATAACAAATGATGGATGTCCTGTTGCACAACCAAGATTTACGAGTCTACCTTCAGCTAATAAAAATATTGCATGTCCGTCTGGGAATACATATTTATCAACTTGTGGTTTGATGTTTATTTTCTTTATTCCTGGATAATTAACAAGTTTAACAATTTGAATTTCATTGTCAAAGTGACCTATGTTACAAACAATTGCTTGATCTTTCATTTTTGCCATATGTTCGATTGTGATAATATCAACATTACCAGTTGTAGTAACATAAATATCTGCAACACCAAGTGTATCTTCAACTGGTTTAACTTCATAACCAGCCATAGCAGCTTGCAATGCACAGATTGGATCAATCTCTGTAACTATAACTCGAGCTCCGAGCCCTTGTAATGACTGAGCAGAACCTTTACCAACATCACCATAGCCACAAACAACAGCAACTTTACCAGCGATCATAACATCAGTTGCTCTTTTGATACCATCAACTAAAGATTCTCTACAACCATAGAGGTTATCAAATTTTGATTTTGTTACAGAATCATTTACATTGATAGCAGGAATTAATAGTTCACCTTTTTCCATCATTTTGTAAAGTCTATGAACACCTGTTGTAGTTTCTTCACTAACACCTCTCCATTCTTTAACAACATTATGCCATCTTTTGTTGTCTTTTTTTAACTGTGCTTTTAAGAGGTTAAGGATAATTCCTTCTTCTTCACTGTCTGGTTTTTTGTCTAAAACAGAAGCATCTTTTTCAGCTTTGAAACCGAGGTGGATCAAAAGTGTTGCGTCTCCACCATCATCAACGATTAATTGTGGACCTAATCCACCAGGGAATGATAATGCTTGATCTGTACACCACCAATATTCATCGAGAGTTTCACCCTTCCACGCAAAAACAGGAACTCCAGCTTTTGCAATCGCAGCGGCTGCATGGTCTTGAGTTGAGAAAATATTGCAAGAAGCCCATCTTACAGTTGCACCTAAAGCAACAAGAGTTTCAATAAGAACTGCTGTTTGTATTGTCATGTGTAATGACCCAGAAACTCTTACACCTTGTAAAGGTTTTTCTTTTGCATATTTTTCTCTAATTGCCATAAGTCCTGGCATTTCTTTTTCTGCGATTTCAATTTCTTTCCTACCCCATTCCCAGAGGTTAATATCTGCTACTTTGTAGTCTGCCATTTTAATTCTCCTTTAAAATGTTTATTTTAATCCCGAATACTTCGAGAAATTAGTTTTTTTGTGCCAAAATAATAATTACTTTCAAATTTGGGTTTTCTTTATCAGTTTTAATAATTTCTTCGTTTATAGTAAAATTATTTTTTGTAAACCACTCATTTATTTCTGTAAAACTAAATCCAAGCCACAAATCAGCGTATTTTTCTCTAAAACTCTCATCATCATGAGAAAGTAAATCTATAAATAGAATTTTACCATTTTTAGTTAGAATACGTTGAAATTCATTAAAAACACCTGATGGATTTGAAATATGATGTAAAACCATATTAACAAACACTCCATCAACGCTTTCATCTATAAATGGGAGTTTATTTATATCTCCCATCTTTAAATCATAATTTAGTTTATACTTTTGACAAATATGTTCAGAAAGCCTAATCATTTTTGCTGATGAGTCAAAACCAACAACTTTTTTAGCATATTTACTTAAAATTGGAAGATTTATCCCAGTTCCGCAACCTATATCGACTATTGTATCTAAATTAGTACCAAATAATCTTATTGCATCTTCAGTAGAATAAATTTTTCCAAAAAGTTCACTTTGTACAGTTTCAAATTCTTCACCAACATTATTAAAATACTCGTCAGCAATTTTTTTTCTTTTTTGTAGAATCGCCTCAAATCTTGCAAGATCATCATCATAAAAATCAATATTTTCTTCTTCTTTTTTAATTAAATCTAAAATTAATTTATTTTCTTCAATGTCATTAATTCTATAAAAGACTTGTAATCCTTCTTTTTTGCCAATAATTAAATTACAGTCTTGCAAAACTTTTAGATGATGAGAAATATTGGATTGTTTGCCACCAACGATAAAAAAAACTTCATTAACATTAAAAGTTCCTCTTAACAAAACCCTTGCTATACGAAGCCTCATCTCGTCGGCTAATGCTTTAAATATTTTAATTAAATTATAACGATACATTGATATATATTAATGTATTAATATAAAAAAGGCAAGAGATTTTTATAAAAATTATTATTTTTTTTTAATATAAAATTTTTTAATTTTTAATCATTTACTAAAAAAATTCAAATTTTTCTATTTTTCTCTATTTTAGACTATTTTATATGTTTTAATACATTGGGTTCAAATTAAAAATAATAAAAAAATCAATTTTTTTTAATATCATAACATGTATTATATATGCCTTATTATTATATATTATTTTATATTACAAGGTATTATAGCATTTAAAGCATATAATTATATTTTATTGATATTTATTATTTATTAATATCAAATTATTAAGTATTTTATATATATATAGATTATAGAATAAAATTATATTTTACAAAAATATTATTTATTTTAACAACGAATTATGTTATAATAATAAAAAGTTTCACTTAAAAAGGAAAAATCTACATGATTTTTTAAAAAAACAATAATTAACAATCAAAAAGTTTTTTTAAAAATCAACAAGGCTTCAAATCGAGAAATTTTTTATTTCTAAAATACGAGGAGAATAAATAATGAAAAACTCCGAAGTTGCAATTATAGTTTTTCATGAATATCTTGGTTCAAACAAAACAATGAAACATATTAATAGTCTTACTCAAAAAGGTTTTGTTATAGAATGCCCAAATATTTTAGGACACGGAACACGCTATGAAGACTTAGAGAATGTAAAATATACTGACTGGATAAATCAAATAGAGGAAATTTATTTTAACTTAAGAAATAATTATAAAGCAATTTTTGTTGTTGGCTTTTCTTTTGGTGGATTACTTGCATTATATTTAGCACAAAAATATTCTAATCAAATTACTGGTATAATTTTAATCAACAATTTTTTATTTCCAACTCTATGTATATACATTAATTCTTTTTATAAGAAATTTGTTAGGTTCATGCCAAATTTAAAATATGATATGAAAGATCAAAAATTAAACGACTATGTTTTTTATGGAAAAATTTCTTCTAAAAATTGTGCGGAAGTTATAAAGCTAAGTAAAATCGTTAGAAAAAACATAAAAAAATGCACAGTACCAACTCTAATTTTTAAATCAAAGAAAACACATATATTTGATAATAGAAATGTTACTAAAACTTATAAATCAATAATGTCAAAACATAAAAAACTTGTTTATTTAAATAATACTCATCAGGCGGACGTATTGGATTTTGATAAAGATATGATAAAAGAAAATATTATAAAATTTATAGAAGGAGTTTATTATTTGTAAGAGTAAATCCTAAATGATTTTTAAAAATATTAATTTTTTATTGATATAATCAAAATTTTTTCTAAGATTGCAATATTTTATACGATACTAATAAATAATTTACAAAATAATTAACAATGGCTTGAAATATTTATAAAAATGCAATATATTATACGTGAAGAGGAGATTATGCTAAAGTTTTTAATCACGGGTTGTTCTGGATTTGTAGGAAAACATTTTTTAAATTACTTGGAAGATAATAAAATAAAATCTTTTGTTTTAGGTATAGATGTAGTGCCGTTAGTTTTAGAAAGAAATTATAAAAATATTAAAATAAGTTTTACTGAAAATGACTTAATGGACAAAGATAAAATTCAATATATAATTTATGATTTTAAACCTAACTATATTATACATCTTGCTTCTTATAGTAGTGTTGCATTTAGCTGGCAAAATCCAATAATTAGTTTTCAAAACAATACAAATATTTTCTTAAATTTACTTGAAGCCGTCAAAGTTTCAAAAGGAGAATGTCGAGTTTTATCGATAGGTTCTTCGGAGGAATATGGTAATGTTACAGATGATAAAATTCCTTTAAAAGAAGATTATGATTTGTCTCCAGTAAGTCCTTATGCAGTAGCAAGGGTTGCCCAAGAATTATTATCAAAAGTTTATGTGAATGGATATGGACAGGATATTATAATAACAAGGTCTTTTAATAACATAGGTCCGGGTCAAAGAGAAAATTTTGTTATTCCATCTTTTGCTAAACAGCTTGTTGAACTTAAACTCCAAAATAAAAAAGAAGGTGAAATAGTTGTTGGTGATATTTCTATAATAAGAGATTTTTTGGATATAAGAGATGTTGTTTGTGCATATTATATGCTTTTGATGAATGGAAAAAGTGGAGAAGTTTATAATGTTTGTAGTGGGAATGGATATTCTCTAAAACAAGTAATAGATATGATGGGTGAAATCTTAAATATAAAAGTAAACATAAAAGTAAATAAAAATTTAATTAGACCTAATGATAATAAAATAATAATAGGGGCTAACGATAAATTAAAAAAAGATATAGGTTGGGAAAATAAAATTGCTTTTAAAAATACTCTTTGCGATATAATAGAAGAATGGCTTTCTAAATTGAGTAATCAATAAATATATATAATAAAAGGAGTGTATATGTTTCAAAAAAAGATTATAATTGCCTTAATTTTTTCTTTCATTTTTGCATTTTTATCTTTTGGTAATGAAGTAAAAAATGAACAAAAAGAAATTAAATTTGGCTTTGTTAATACTAACATAAAAGGCTTTTTAAATTTTGAATCTAATTTTTTAAGCAATAAAAACAAAAACGATAAAAAAGACTTCTTAAAAAAATCTCGCAATTTTAAAAATATGGGAATTGCAGGTGCTGCTATTTTTGGAATTGGTATGGGCGTGGGTTTAATTGGAGTTATTCTTTTTTCTGCATCTATTGTAGCTATGGGTCCATACGCAACGTGGCTATTTTTTATGCTTAATCCATCCATCTTTATCTCTATGATGCCTCTTGCCGCCACAAATGTTGCTTTTGCTTTATTTTATTCAGGAATATTTCTTTTATGGGTTGGTTCTTTTATGTTTTGTTTAGGACTTCCTCTAATGATAGCAGGTTTTGCACTTTCTGCGTATTACAAAAAGAAAATAGTAGCATTTCAAGAATATGATTACAATGCTCAAGGTTTTAATTTTGGATATTCTTTTAAATTATAATATACTAACAGCGAGATTGTACTCTTATAGACTACAATCTTGCGATTTTGATAATTATTGAAATATGTTGACAAATATATTATATCCTCTTATACTAAAAAATCTATGTAATCTGTGTTATAGGAAACTAAATGGGTCACATTAGTATTTTTTATTATTTTGCAGTTCTTACTCTGGGTTTTACTTCCCTTATTGTGTTGCTTGGATTTTCTTTTAAAACAAAAAATAAATTGTTTGTTTATTTATCTTTTTTTCATATTTCTTATTCAATTTTAATTTTTTTGTTTCTTTTTTATAGTTATCTAAAAACAAACATTCCAGACTTATTTCAAAAAAATATTTTTAAATTTATGTCATTTCATTTTATAGCAGAAGCCTTACTTTTAGTATCTTTGATTTTTTTTATAAATTATATATTGAAATTAAATAATGCAAGACTAATAAACACAATTGCAGTAATTATTATATCAATTAATTTTATTTATCATATTCTACTAATAGGAATTAAATCATTTTACAATTGGTACTATGGGTCGAATAATGCTTTTTTTAGTAGTATTATTATAATTACTCGTGATTTTGTGAGTATTTCTTGTATTATATATACAATAGTAATTATTTTGTTAAATTATAAAAAAATACCAAATATTGGAGAAAAAAAACTTTTAAGAAATCTAATAATAATTTGTTTGATCTTTTTACCAGGTATTATTTTTGATAGTGTTGTCAATTCTTGGAAGAGTTTGATTTTTGTTCCTTTGATGTATTGCGTGTTAAGTTTTATTTTTGTTGCTTACATAAGTAAATTCTACTTAAAAAATTATTCTAATAAAGATCAAGATTTACGAGATGTGTCTTTAAAAGAAAATCCTAACACCTTAGATAATTTAAACGAAGTTTTAAAAAAATATGATATTTCTGAAAGAGAAAAAGACATTATTTTATTAATAATAAAAGGTTATAGCAACAAGGATATTGGAGAAAAACTCTTTATATCACCTTCAACCGTTAAAGCTCATATTTATAATATCTTTAGAAAAATAGACGTAAAAAATAGACACGAACTTACTTATAAGGTACTAAATTAAATATGTTTTTTAATCTGTTTTTTTAGAAGAATCTATTTCTGTAATAACAAAATCTATTGTTTGATATAGAGTTGCAATATAACTTGAAACAGTTTCATAATTTGATTTTTTTGTCCACATATCAACCCTAAAGTTAGAATTTTTATTTTTGAATATTATTGAATCAAAAACAAAAACATTTTTTGCATTTATAGTAGTTTCAAAGACAAAATTTAACCCTTGAATATTTTTTAAAACAACTTTTTGTGACTTTGGAAATCTTATACCATAATTATTTACATCAGATGAATTTGATTCTTTAATTTTAGAAAAATAATCATCATTTGCAAGTCCAAGTTCTTCTTTAATAGCCCTTATACCAATTTTTTTTTCTTCATTATATCCAAAGAATAAAATTTCATTAGTTGGAGTAGCAAAATATGTTGCATATTTCTTTTGATCAGAGTCAAAATTTCTAAATTCTGTGGTTATTACCCAATCTTTATCAAAAGACATTGTAAATCCTAAAGATTTATTTTCATAAGTAAAATCTTTATAACTATCTTTGTATTTGTCATACTCAATTTTTTCTTCTACAAAAGAGAGATCGTTTAATTTTTGATTGTTTGACTTACAAGAAAATATAATAAAAAATATAAATATAATTTTAATAATGTGTTTCATAGTAAAGAATATATACTTAAAATGTGTTAAATTGTCAATCTTTTTAAAATCACCCTAAAAGGTTAGTAAAATCATCCTTTTTTATGATTGTTTTTTTTTAAATATTGGGTTACTCTATACATAAATTAAAGGTGTTATAGTGAAATTTAGTTAAAGATTCTGTAAAAAAATTGATATTTACTAAATTTGTATTAAAATAGTGAGTATATTTAAAATTATCTTAACCGCCAACTTTATTTGGCATTAATAAAAAATCGGCTTGAGTCGATTAAAAAATTGCGTTTTTGCAGGAGTTTTTTAGATGGAAAAAATTACATTAATGGAATATTTTAAACTTGGTGGTCTTTTTATGTGGCCACTACTTATTTTTTCTGTTGCTACTATGGCTTTAGTTATTGACAGAATTATATATTATTTAACTCATAATTTGAAAATGAAAGATATAGAAGAAAATGTGATTAAGAACCTTGAAGAAAATAATGTTAATGGTGCAGTTGAGTACTTATCTAAATGTAAAAAAAATAAAGTTGGTGCAAGCATCATTCTTGAAGGACTAAAAATGTATAACCTCGGTGAACACCAAATAGAAAAAGCATTAGAATCAGAAACTGGTGAAAAAATTAAAGAATTAGAAAAAGGATTTAACTTTCTTACTGCTTTAGCTTCAATTTCGCCTTTAACTGGATTTTTGGGTACTGTATCGGGAATGATTTCTGCTTTTAGATCAATTGCTATGGCAACAGAAGTTAATGCTCAAATTGTTGCTGGTGGTATTTTTGAAGCGTTAATTACAACAGTATATGGTCTTGTTATAGCAATTTTTGCTTTGGCTTTTTACAATATTTTTGCACATATAGTTGATAGTTTTGTATCAGATGTAGAAAAAGTTGGTACAGATATGGTAAATACAATAGCCATTGTAAAAAGTAAAACTAAATCAGGTGAGTAAAAACTATGAATTTACAAAAAAAGAAAAGGTCTTTTATTGATGCAACAGAGTCTGGAGCTTTAAGTGATCTTGGATTTTTATTAATTATTTACTTTATTGTAATCGCGGGTTTTAATATAAATCAAGGCTTTCTTTTAAATCTACCACAAAAAAATTCTACAAAAATAGTAAATGTGGAAGATATTACAAAAATTTATCTAAAACCTCATGGAGAGTTGATTTTTGATGGAAAAACGATAAATTACGATGATGCTAAGGTAATAATTAAAGAAAGAGTAAGAAGAAGTCCAAATATGACACTTTTACTTAAAATCTATCCAGATGCTTTATATCAAGATGTCGTCAATATTATAAATCTCTCAAAAGAACTCGAAATTGATAATTTTTCCTTTTCGATGGTAAAGGAGGAAAAATGAATTTAATTAAAAGAAAAAGAAGAAATAGTGTCATTCCTCTAAGTTCTACCTCAGACATTGGTTTTTTATTATTAATCTTTATTATGCTTGTTTCTTTAATAAATTATAGAAAAGAAGTAAAAATCCAATATGCTGAGGCGACCTTACAAGAGGTTGTCAATGCCGAAAAAAACTTTGAAATATGGATAGATAGAAACGGCAATATTTTTTATGACGGGAAGAATGTAACAACAAAACAACTTGAAGGTTTTATTGTTGATGCAGTGTTAAAAAAACCACATATAAGAATACATATTCTTTCTGATAAAGATACAGAGTATAAATATATAAATGATGTCGTCGATATATTAAAACTTCTCCAGCATAGGACTGTTTCTTTTGTTGTCAAGGAGAATAAAAGATGAGTATCGAAAAAATAGAAGAAAAAGGTATCGCTTCATTCTTTTCAAAACATGGGCGAAAGTTTGTTTATGCGATAGCAGCAGCAGTTCATATAATAGTTATTCTTACTATCACTATAAATAATGAACTAAAAAAAGAAGAAAAAAAAGATAACACTATTTTTAAAATGGTTGATATTCAAGAATATACTCCTCCTCCAAAAGAAGAAAAAAAAGAAGAACCTAAGGAAGAGCCTAAACAAGAAAAAGAGGATGTTGTTGAAGTTACCCAACAAGATGCTATTGCAGAAGATGTAATCGAAACAGAAAAAGAAGTTAAAGAAGTTGAAATTGAATATTTACCACAACATAAAATAACCGAAATTCCAGTATTCCCAACAGACCTAATTAAATCAAAAGTGATATATCCTCCTTTGGCAGCAAAGCAAGAAATAGAAGGTTCTGTTATATTAGAAGTTTCTATTGATCAAAATGGTAATATAAGAGGAATTACTGTATTAAAAGACCCAGGATATGGTTTTGCACAAGCTGCATTAAAAGCAATGGAAGGGATTAAGGTTATACCTGCAAGAGCAAATGGAGTTCCTGTTGCTGTAAAATACAGATACCCTATAAGGTTTGCTCTGACAAAATGATTAAGATTTGAGGTGTTATAATGAGAAAATATATACTGTTTTTAATGATATTTACCCTGTTTTTTATATCCTGTGGAAGAATGGATAAAAGATTGATTATATCATTAAAAGGCTCTAATTATTCTACAAAAAAGACATTTAAAGCTTTGGTAAATCAATTTCATAATGAAAATCCAGATTATACAATATCTATTCAAATTTATGATGAACATGAATTTGAAGAAGATTTGGAGTTCTATCTTAACTCAAAATACCCTCCTGATGTTGTTACATGGATTGGTGGCGAACGAATGAGATACTATGCAAGAAAGAATTTGTTAGACCCAATAAACGATATAATGGAAAATAAGTTTAATAATAAATATTTTCCTCTAAATTTAAAAATTCCTTCTTCAATGGACGGCAAAATTTATCTTGCTCCTCATACTTATTATCCGTGGGTAATTTATTACAAAAAATCTACTTTTCAAAAGTATGGGATAACTCCACCTAAGACTTATGATGAATTTTTAGCTATTTGTGAAAAATTTAAACAAAATAATGTTAATCCTTTAGCAATTGGTACAAAAGAGTTGTGGACAGTTACCCCTTGGTTTGATATTTTAGATTTGAGAATTAATGGACTTGATTTTCATAAAAATCTTCTTTCAAATAAAGTCCCTATTAATGATGTTCGAGTAAAAAATGTTTTTAAATATTGGGCTATTCTTGTTAATAATGGGTATTTCACAAAAGATAGTTCAAAACTAAAAAATATTGACGCTCTTGACTCAGTTTTTTTTGATAAAGCTGGAATGACACTTACTGCTCAATTTATAGAAGATTATGCACCACAAGAAATAAAATCTGATTTGGATTTTTTTAGGCTTCCAATGATAGATAATAATGTTGGATTTTATGAAGAGGCTTTAATAGAAGGTTTTATTGTTCCCAAAAATGCTTTGCATAAAAAAGAAGCAAAAGAGTTTATTAAATTTGTTACTTCAAAAAAATCCCAACAATATTTTACAGAACTTTCTGGAAAAATACCTGCAAATCTTCAAGTAAAAAATTTGGATGCCACTGCAAAAAAATCTATGGATATTATCTTAAACTCAAAAGCGATAACCCAATTTTATGATGATCAAATAGAAGAAGAGTTTTTAATGGCTATATTTATGGGTTTTGCCTCTTTTATGGAAAATCCAAAAGAAATTGACAATATTTTAAATACCCTTGAAGAAAAAAGAAATGAAATTTATTCTAAATAAATAAAAGCGACATTTGTAAATGTCGCTTTTTTATTCAATTCTTACTGAATTTCGTCTCCTACATGATTTATGAAATTTAAAAAAACACATAAATATACACAATATGGAATTAACAATAGATTATTAAAAATTACACTTGATTTTTTGGTTAGTTTAAATTAAAATATTTCAAAGGAGATTAAAATGAAGAAAATATACGTGTTATTTTTAATTTTGATTGTAAATACTATTATTTTCAGTCAAACAAGCAACAAAATTGTTATTGGAGGAACAGGTGCTAATCAAGATTTATTAAAAGATTTAGCAGAGCAATTTATGGATGTTAATAAAAATACTATTGTTGAAGTTCCTGATAGTATAGGCTCGTCTGGTGGAATAAAGGCTGTAATTGAAGGGCAAATAGATATTGCTAGAGTTTCAAGAAACCTAAAAGATAAAGAAAAAGAAACTGGATTAAAATATAGGAAATTTGCATTATGTCCTATTGTGTTTGCATCTAATCTTAGTGTCAATGTAAAAAATCTTAAAACTGAAGATATTTTAAATATTTATAGTGGTAAAATTAAAAATTGGAAAGAATTAGGTGGTGCTGATCTAGAAATTGTAGTAATTGGTAGGGAAGAAGGCGATAGTTCTAGAGCGACTATTGAAGAGGCTTTTCCTGATTTTAAAAAGGTTAAATACCGTGAAGATATAATAATAGTAAATAAAGATCAAGATATGATAAGAAAATTAAAAGTAAAAAAAGGTTCGATTGGTTTTGGAACATTAGCAAATATGAATGGTGACAAATTAAATATTTTTTCAATAAATAACATTAAGTCGGATTCTTCATCATATAATTTAATAAATGCTTTTGCTTTTGTGTATTTTGAGAATAAAATAAATTCATTGGCAAAAAAATTTCTTGAATTTGTTTATAGTGAGGATGGTAAAAAAACTATAAAATCAAGTTTTTGTGAGCCAATAAAAGAATAATAATTAATTTTTAAAATAAATTTTTCTAAAATTATATTTAAATAGGAAATACAGTGAAACAAGCTAATACTTCAAAAATAAAGATAATAAATTCGATAAAATTCAAATTTATTTTCCCAACAATTTTATTGATTTTATTAACTTCAACAATTATAGGTTTTACTTCTTTAGTTTATCTTGGTAATGATAAATTAAATAGTTTAAAAGAAAGAATGGAAAGTATTTGTGATAACATGAAGTATTTTATACTTAATGATTACAATCATTTTGTTCAGGAGATAGAAAATATTTCTCAAGATAATTATTTTTCTGAAAATTCAATTGAAAAAAATCAAGAAATTATTAATAGTATATTTAAAAAGTTTAACAATTTTTATGAAGTTTCTTATATAAATACGAGTTATAATGAAATTATTAAATTAACCGATGGAGAAATATCAACAAATTTTGAATCTTATGAAGAAAATGAAACATTGCTTGAATTAGAAATTGACGAAAATATTAAATCATTATCAACTCCTATTATTTGGATTAATAATAAACCAGCGATAAGAACATTTTATAAAATAAAAAATAAAGATCAGAGTATATCTGGGTATATTAATTTTGTTTTATTTATTGATAATTTTATAAATAGCATAATAAGAAAAGAGTTTGAAAAATCTGGTTTTTTGATATTAGTTGATACAAATGGAAAAATATTATATCATAAAAATAAAGAATATATTTCAAAAGATTTGACAGAAAATGGTAATGCAAAAACAGATACAATAACCAAGATAGTTAGATTGAGTGATGGATTTGTCAGAGCAAAGTTTATGAGCTTGGATAGTTATAATTATTTTTCTCCAATAAAAGGATTTTCATGGAATATAATTGCAACTCTACCATTTAATGAATATATTAAACCTGTAAAAAGAATAACATTAAATATTATTCTGATAATAACAATATCTATAATTTTAGCAATAGCGATCCTTTACTTAATTATATTATTATCTACAAAATCTATAATGCAAATAACTAGAATTTTTGAAGATATTTCTAAAGGAGAAGGTGATTTAACAAAAAAAATTAAAATTCAAACACATGACGAATTGAGTATTTTATCAGAATCATTCAATAACATTCTTTTATTCTTAAACAATATGTTAAAACAAATTAAGTATTCTGTATCTTTAACAAAAGATATTAGTTCTCATCTAGCCTCATCATCAGAAGAGACTTCGGCTTCAATTGAAGAAATTAAATCAAGTATTGAAAATATAAAAGATATAATTCACTTACTTGATGAAGAAATAAAAAAATCCACTATATATACAAATGATGTAAGTAATTTTACACAGAAAGTGTACCAAGAAATAATAAGTCAATCATCAAGTATCAATCAATCTTCATCTTCAATTGAACAAATGGCATCTTCAATACAGAATGTGATTAAAATTACTGATGATAAAATGACAATTGTTAATAATTTAAACATATTAGCCAATTCTGGCGAAAAAGAAATGGAACAGACAATAAATACCATAAAAAAAATTGCAGAATCGACTAAAGTTATAATGGATATGTTAGGAATAATAAATAATATAGCATCTCAAACAAATTTACTCGCTATGAATGCGGCTATTGAAGCAGCACATGCTGGAGAATATGGTAAAGGATTTGCTGTTGTTGCAGATGAAATTAGAGAACTTGCGGAAAACACATCAAAGAATTCTAAAGAAATATCAGTATCTCTAAAACAAATAATTGATTTTATATCTTATTCAGAAAGTTCTGCTGCTAAAACAGGTAAATATTTTAAAAATATAGTTGGAGATGTCATGCATGTTTCTAATGGAATGCTTGAAATAAATAATTCAATGTCAGAATTATCAATCGGTAGCAAGCAAATAATAGATTCTTTATCATTATTAATAACTTCAAGTGAAACTGCTAAAGATTCATCAAATGAAATGATAAAAAAAATTAGTATAATAAAATCTTCATTCGATAATATAAGTGTAATATCTAATGATACAAAAAGTAATATCGAAGAAATTAATTCACAAGTGAGTGATATTTTTAATTCAGTAATATTAGTTTCCGAATCAGGTGAAAAGAATGCAGATAATGTTCAGAATATAGAAACTCTTGTTAATAAGTTTAAAACAGATTAAAAATAAATATCAAACTAATAAAACAAAGAAGTATTGATATAGAATAATGAATATTTATCTTTTTGATACATTTTGAGATTAAATTTCCAAGATACATGTAGTTCACGGAGATAATGCAAATAATCCATTTTTTCATTCAAATCTGCGTGAAACTACGTGTTAAAAAAATCCCTTTTGTAAAGAATTTTATCTCCTCTGTGTTCTCTGGGGTTTTTATGATTTATTGTTCTGAATTGAATTTGATTATTAATAAAAAAAAGCTTGCTTAAAAAACTTTTAAGCAAGCAAAGAAACTAAATTTAGTCTTGATTTGCCAATTCCATCTGTGCAATAGCAAGTTTTGCTATCGGTATGGAATAGCTTGAACAGGAAACATAATTAAGTCCTGTCGCCCTTAAAAATTCAAGGTTACGAGGGTCAGCCCCTTGTTCACCGCAAAGCCCTACTTTTAAATCTGGTCTTGTGAGTCGTCCTCTTTGAGTTGCAATAGAGATCATTTCTTTAACTGGCTCTGTTAAGACCTGAAATGGATTAGCTTCAATAATATCATATTTACTATAATCTGGTAAAAATGTATTAAAGTCATCCCTTGATAATCCATGAGTCGTTTGTGTCAAATCATTCGTTCCAAATGAGAAAAATTCTGCATATTTTGCTAAGTCTCCAGAGCATAAAGCTGCTGCTGGCAATTCTATCATAGTTCCAATTTTATATTTTAGAGGTTTTTCTATTTTTAGTTTTTGCCTTACGCCTTCTTCCATCTGGATTATACCTTTAATCGTTGAGCCTTCAATTTTTTTACCTTGCCTAATGAATTTTACTTCTTGTACATTCATTACTATTGGTATCATAATCTCAGGTTCTACATCTATTCCTTCGGATTGCAATTTATAAGCAGCTTCAAAAATTGCTTCAACTTGCATTTCGTAAATCTCTGGATAAGTAACAGCAATTCTACAACCTCTATGACCAAGCATTGGATTTACTTCTTCTATTGCTTGACATTTATATTCAACCTCTGCTTTTTTAAGTTTTGGATTTACTTTTTGTAAATATTCTATAAAATCATCCATTTCATCTTTGGTATGAGGTAAAAATTCGTGTAGTGGAGCATCCAAAAGTCTAATTGTAACAGAATAAGGATTCATATTCTTGAATATTCCATAAAAATCTTCAACCTGCATAGATTGGAGTTTTCTAAGAGAAACTCTTCTTTCTTCAGCAGTAGAAGCCATAATCATTTCTCTAAAAACATTAATCCTTGCTTTGTCAAAAAACATATGCTCTGTTCGACAAAGACCTATTCCTTCACCACCAAATTTTTTGATTAGAGCGGCATCTTTTGGAGTGTCACCATTACCAAAAACATGAAAGTCTTTAATATATTTACCAATAATTTGTAAGAAATCAAGCATTCCAGATTCTTTTGGGTCTGGCTCTATAAGCTCAGCTTTGCCAAGATAAATTTTAGTTGCTCCATAAAAAGGAACTTCTAAAGTTATATATTCACCTTCTTTTACAACTATGTCACCAAGAGTAAATTGTTTTGTATCTTCGTCAATCTTAATATCTGGTTTAACGAGCGACACCTTACCATACTGTCTTGCAACAACAGAGGCATGTGCAGAATATCCACCTTCACAAGAAAGTACCCCTTTAGCAACTTCAATTGCTTTTACATCTTCTGCATAAGTTGCATTAAGACAGAGTATTAAGTTTGTATCTTGTTCTTCTGCAATTGCTTTTTTATGTGCCTCTAAAAGTGAATCTGTGCTAAAAAATATTCTACCTCTTGCAGCCCCTGGTGCACCTGCTATTCCACCTTCAATAGACTTCATTTTTTTAACTGACTCTATATTTATAATAGGGTGTAGAATGTCAGACATTTCAGAAGGTTTGATTGATTTAATTACATAATCCTCTGTCACTGCTTTTTTGTCAAGTAAGTATAGAAAGCATTTTAAATCTGCTTGAGTTGACTTTGCCACAACAGAAGTTTGTTCTATGATCCAAAGTTTACCTTTTTCTATTGTAAATTTAATTTGTCTAATTTCTTTAAAAAAACATTCTATGTCATCAGCAAATTTTTCTAAGTCTTTTTTTATTTTTGAATCAATTTTATTTATATCAACTGATTCGCCACCTTCTGTATCATCAAATTTATCTTGAAAGAAATCGCCTTGAAGTTTTTGTTCACCACTAACAACATCTCTTGTGTAAAACTTTCCAGAATAAGAATCTTTTCCATAATTACCATAAACCATTGGTTGAATAATTATTGCAGAGTCTTCATCATCCATTTCTTCGGCAACAAGAAATTTAGAAACATTTTTAAGTAGAAATTCAATCTGAAAGAAAGCATCTTTAAAAAATTCTTCTGGCAAGAATTTTCTTGCTTCATCAATTATTCCCTTATAATATTCAATTTCTGTTGGTTTAAAGCCTATTGTATTTAAAATTCTTCTTGTGTGTTTTCTAACAATTTTGTTGTATTCTTGTTCTTCTACTTTTCTGTGTTCAAGATAACTTAAATTATCAAGAATTATCGTTTTTTTCTTTGCATCAACGTCAAAATTGACATTATATAATTTTGCTTTTGCATCTTTTACATAAACAATTTCAATTATTTTTTTCTCTTCTTCGCTTGTAATTTTTGCAATTACATTGTTAGTAAAAGATTTTTCGTCAATTTGTTGAGCAATTTCTATCTTTTCGAGTAAGGCAGACATTTCTGGAACATCTTTATTGTCTCCTTTAGAAGCGTTTTTTATTAAAAGGTCTATTGTTCCTCTAATTAAAAATTTTGCATATTCATGGTATGCAAAATGCTCACCAACCATTTTTTTGAAACCTTCTATTGTATTATCTGTTAAACCTATTGTATGAATTGACGGATAGGTAACAATTTCCATAGAAGGGCTTATTACAATTTTTAAAATCGCAGGGTTTTCTGGATCATTAAATTTTTTGCCAGTTTCAACTTCTGCTTTTTCACAAAATTTTTTTAATGTATCTTGAAGTTTAAATTTTTCAAGTTTAGATGCAATTTCTGAGTCAATAATAATACCCGGTAAAATTGACATTTTCAATTGAGCAAGTTCAATTACTCTTCTTCCTCTTATACCAATTTTTCCAATAATATCTTCTTGTGGACATTCCGATTTTGAAAAATAATGAATATTCTTTGCCATAAAAATTCCTCCCAAAACTTAAAACAAAACAAGCACTTTTGTAGGATCACCTTTTAAGAAATCTTCAAATCTATTGCTTGCACCTTGTGCTAAATATCTTCTCAATTTAGAAATATCTCTAAACTCTGGTCCTAATAAAGCAAAGTAAATATTTGTTCCATGTTTTACTTTACCCCATTTAAACAATGTGTTTATATCTTGTATCTGTTCCCCTTCATAAAAGACTAAAACTTTTGTATCAGGGTATTTAGTTTCATAAGAAGCAATAATTTTTTTCCACGCTTCAACATTTCCATTGTGGAATAATTCATTTGAAACAATAACTCCATAATGAGGAGATAATTTTTTCTTTGCTTGAGATTGTTGTGTTTGTGGGACTACTGTTTCTACAGGAATTACCTGTTCTTCTTTTACAACTTTCTTTGGTTGTTCAACTTTCTCAACTTTTGTTTCTTTTTTTGGTTCTTCGATCTTTTGTGTCGATGTAGTTTCTGTTTTGAATATTTTTAAATTTGAAACTTTTTCGTTGTGTATAATTGATTTTATAGATTTACAAGCTTTTTTTGCAAATTCTATATCAAATTTTTCATTGTAATAACCTGCATAAATAACAACTAATTCATTTTCTTTAAGTTGGTCAACTGTTTCCCAAAGGTCTTTATTTTTAGGATTAATTAATGTTTGACCTAATTGTGGATGAAAATAGCATAAAACAATATCAATTTTATCCCAGCTCGCAATTTGATCCGCAATGGCTGATAGATGCCCTTGATAAGTAGCTTTTAGATTAAAAGATTCTGAATAATAAGAATATTTGTCTATTAGTAGGGCATTTAAAATTGGAGCTAGTTGATATTGCTGAATTTGTTTATTTTCTATCGCTTCATTTACCAAATCAGCGAGATTATTTTTTCCTTCGATACTTTTTATGATTTTATTTGCTATTTTAAAATGTTTTAATGCAGTGTTAAATCCTTTTCTTGTACTTAACGCATTTAGATTTTGTTCCATATTTCTTCTCCTACTCCAATCCTAAAAAGAATTAAAAGAACTAAAAAAGCGGCAAAAAACCGCTTTTTTAGTGTTTATTTAAAATTAGATTTCTGTTAATCCATCATCTTCTTTACTTACATCAACAATTCCTTCTGGAGCTTCAGTTGATGTACTTGTTGTTTCTTCAACAAAATTCATTTGATAATTAGAATCTTCTTCACCTGTTGCACTAAAAGATTGATTGATATCTTCTCTCACTGTTGATCTTCTTCTTGAGAATGATGCAAATGCAGCGTCTTGGAATCCTTTGCTTACGCCATGTAAGAATTCGTTAAGAACATTTGCCATTGAGCTAAGAGTATATTTTTTTCTCTTAATAGAAGTAATATCAATGTCTAATACTAAACCTGGTTGTATATGATATGGGTTAATCATATAGTCAAATCTTGTGAATTCTCTAATTAAAAAGTCGAGTCTTTCTTCAACTGCAACTCTTTCAACTGGATTTTGATTTTCATAAATTCTTTCAAGTTTGTCTTTTAATATAACAAATCTTTTTCTTACTTCTTCTTTTTCCATTAAGTAAGACCTATTTAATTTTTGAACATCTGTATCTACTGATTTAATGAAAGTAACTTCATTCCATTCTTTTTCATTAAAATTGTATTCTTCAATTTCAAAATTAAATTTTTTCTTTCTTTGTTCGATGCTTCTTTTTAATTTAGCAGCGAGGTCTTCAAAATCCATTCTTCTTTTCTTTGCTTGATACAAGTCTTCAACAACATCCCAAACTCTCATTAATTCTACATAGAAAGAATTGAATTGTTTGTCATAAGCAACTCTATCAACTTCAAGTTGTTCTAAATCATAATATGTCAATCTAACTTGGTATCTTTCATCAGGTAATTGAGTTACATTTGTTTCTTCGTACTCTCTAATCATACATTCTCTTGCATTTTTCATATTTTCAATGAATTGGTAACCCATTTTTGATGTGTCAAGAATGCTTGTGATTGAGTTAATAGCAGTATTGAAACCTCTATTTCTGATGTTTTCAATATCAAGAATTTTCTTTAGATTTTCTCTTACATTTAAAGCATCATATTCTGATACAGAAATTTCTGCTCTTAAATTGTCGAGTCTGTCTAATATTGTTTTTGCAACAAACTTATATCTACCAGAATCAGGACTATCTTTTTCATCTGAAGTATAGTCTTCTACTTTAGCCATTTTTTCAAAAATAATTTCTGTATCTGTTAAATCTTCTTTACCTTCATCAGCTCTTGCATCTTTTAAAGCTTCAATTTCTTTATCAAGTAAGTCCATGATATGTTTTGAAATCAAATCTTTAATAAGATAAGTTACTGTTGTTTGGTAATGGAAAATTGGAGAAATTAGTTCTGAGTCAAGAATGTTTACTGAAAGTTTAACATCTGTAACTGTTTTTGGTCTGTAAAAGTTGTCTTTAAAAGCACATTTCACAATAGAATAAGCATTTTCACCTCTGACAAATGCACCAACATCTACTTTTTGTCTTAAAAGAGAGTTTGTGTCATTTTCGAGTTCGTTCATACCTCTTTGAATATGCCCCATCAAGTGACCAAACATATTGATCATTGATTTTTCAATTTCACCAGTGTTAAATTTGTCAATACCACCAACTTGGTCGAGTAATTGAGCAATTTCTCTTGGTGTGTACCTTGCCAAAGCTTTCATTTCTTCTTTGTCAACGTAGTTTCTTATCTTTTTAACCATTTCATCTTCTGTTGTCGTCATGTACCTGTTAAACATATTTTGGTAATTTTGGTTAAAATAGTTGTAAAGTTTTTCCTTGATACCTCCCATAACATCAAGTCTTTCGAGAGTTGTTTTAGGAAGCTTTGCTGTAACATGATTCATTACTTTATCAACTTCTTCACGAATCACTGTCTCTACTTCACTTTGTTGATCTCTAAATTCTTGGGCTAAAGAATTTCTCGAACCAACTGCACTTGGTTTTTCTGGATGAAAAACATTTGGGCTTTTTGGCAAATCAAGATGTGCCATATTTAACTCCTTAAAAATAGTTTCAATTTTTAATAATAATATTTCAAGATGCTGAAATACTTAACTTCACTAACCTATATAATGAAGTTTTTTTCATTAAATGTCAAGTAATATAACTCAATTATAATTTTAGTAAAATTATCGTAACAAATCAATAGTATTATAAAAAAATCTAAAATTTTCAACAAAATATTTTTAATTTTTTAATTTTTTAATATTAATATTTATTAATTCAATTTTTAATTTAATAAAAATACATTATTGAAATAAATACAATTTTTTGAGGTATAAAAAATGTAGAATTTAAAGATTTTTTTATTTTAAATTATGTAAAATTTTATCACGCTAATCTTAATAATAAAATTTAAATATTTTAGAATTTTAATTTAATTTTGTATTATTATAATTTTTTTGAGAATTTATTAGAAAAAGCTAATATTATTTTATGTTATTTACCGAAAAGTTAATGATTATACTCAAAGAATTCTAAATGATAAATAATTTTTTTCTAATTCTTAAGAAACCATGAGATTAAATCCATTGTTTTAATTGATAACTTAGAAAATCCTGAGTATATTAATTTTTTTTATTAATTTAACTTAAAAAAAAAATTAAATTTTGACAAATTGAATATTTTCGATATATAATATTTAAATAGCAATTATAGTAATTTTTATGTATTTATCAATAAGATTTGTTTAAATTTTGTGATATAAAAAAAATAAGAGTTTGAGGGTTTAACTTGTTTGATACAGGGATAAAAAAATTAATTTCTTTTTTGGAAGGTAGAAACAATTTCATAATAAGTGGTCATGAAAATCCAGACCCAGATGCTATTTGTTCTTGCATTGCATTGGAATATTTACTTTCCACAATAGGAAAAAATGCAATTATAGTGAATTCTGATCCAATACCTTTCAATTTGGTTTCTCTTGATTATAGAAGAAAAGTTAATACAGTAGAAAAACTTTCTGAAATAACTAATATAAAAGATTACTCATTAATAATAGTAGATACAAATGACACTGACAATATAGGAAGCATTAAAACACTTATTAATGAAGTAAACTCTTACTTTTTTATAGACCACCATTCTTTTAAATTTGAAGATATAGAGCATTATCTAATTTTGGTTTCTGCATCTTCAACATGTGAAGTAATTTACAAACTCTATGAGTATTTTAATATTGATGTTCCAAAAGAAGTCGGCGATGCTATTTACGCAGGGATTCTTTTTGACTCTGGCTCTTTTCACTATCCCAAAACATCAAGCTATACTCTACAAATTGCATCAAACATTGTAGACAAAGGTACAAATCCAAATGAAATTTATCTTTTACTTTTTGAGCACGAATCAGTCGAATCTTTAAAAATCCTTTCTTATGTCGTCTCAACACTTGAGTTAGTTTATAATAATCAAATAGCAATTTTGACTCTAACAAAAGATATGTTAGAAAAATCTGGAGCAAAATATGAAGAGACTTCTATTTTTATAAATATACCCCTACGATCACATCTTGTTAAAGCCTGTATTTTTTTTAAAGAAAATGATAATGGAACAAAAAGAGTTTCTCTTCGCTCTAAAGGTAATATAGATGTCGCAAAACTTGCCCTAAACTATGATGGCGGAGGACACAAAAACGCATCTGGTTTTAAATTAAGTGGACAATTTAAAGAATTTTCTGATGCTAAACAAATTGTTATTGATTATATCATTAAAGAAATAGAAAAAAATAAATAAGAAAACTAATCCAAAAATCTTTTCTAATTATATAAATCTTTGGTTTTATCCCCCCTTTGAGAAAAAGAGGGGTAAAATTTATCCAGTAAAATGAATCTTAGTGATTATTAAGGAGATGAGTTTTTATATTATTATTTTTTAGGTTTAATAACCTTATTCTTCTTAATATCTTCTTGTATATGATAAGGGTCTTTTAATTCTTCTAGAATAACCTTTATTCTATCCAAAACTATATTGGACAATAAGACAAATTTTTTGTTTTCCATTTTTTGGGCTTCACTAAAATCTTTTTCTTCAAATAATTTTATTACTGAATTAAAATACGATGTTGCCTCTTCAAATCTTCTTAATTTAAAATAATTGAAAGCAATATTATAGTTTATTGCAACAAGGTCTTCATTAGGAAATTTAGCGATTGCTTCTTTTAATAAGTCAACTGCTTTAAAATATTTTTCTGATGTGGTGTATCTTTGAGACTCAAGCATGTATTTTTCAAAATCCCAAGTTGGATCGGGCTTGCCTCGTTCTAATGACTTACAGCCAATTAAAAGAAAAACTATTAAAATCAAAAAATTTAATCTCATTATTTTACCTCTTTTTTATTTTTATCTTGATTATTTTGTTTTGTTCCGCTATTTTTTTTGTCGCTCTGTTTTGTATCTGTAGTTTTTTGACTACTAATTTCTTTAAGAATTTTTTGAATATCGTCTGAAATCCACGCTGATATATTAGTAATTCTTAATTTTTCTGTTGGATATTCGATTGAAGAATCTATTGTGTAATTTTTTTTAAATACAGCAATTTTTTTGTTATTTTCTGAAATTAAAACGCTTATTTTAATTTCTGTTGGAATATTATTTATTAAATTAAATTCACCTTCATTATAAATATCTGCTTTTATATCAACTAACAAAGAATCCGTTGTAGTGTCTGTTGTACTATCAATTTTTAAAAGTTTAATTTTATCTCTATTTAAAGAAATAATAAGATTTTTGAATATATTATGATAAAAAAGACTCTCTTTTTCTCTTACTTCTTTTAGTTTTTGTTTGTTATAAATATATTTTGACCAATCAATTTTCTTTTTAGCTGGTTTTGTATCTGTTGTACTATCTTTTTTAACATCTGAACTAGAATCAACTATGGTATCGCCAGAAATATCTTTTTTAACATCAATAGTTGTATCAACTATTTTTTGTTTTGTCAGCTTTAAATCGCTTGTTGTATCCATCAGATCAGCAGTATTATCAATTAGAGTCTTATCGTTTACCTTTATATCTTTTGCAAATGTAAAATTAAGCGTTAGTTTTGAAATTTTTTTTACTTTAGTAAAAATAGTTTTTTCAAAAGTTGCACACGCCAAAAAAGAATAGGTAATAAAAATAATAAATAATATAATTTTGCTTTTAAATTTCATATATACTAACATAATAGAATATAAATAATTGTCAATATTTTTTTCTTTTTAATTACAAATTAATTACTATAAAACATAATTTTTTTAAACTTATATACACATTAAACAATTTATTAGGATTAATTATATTAAAAAAATAAAGCCAGATTTTACTCTGGCTTTATTTTTCAGTATATTGATATTCTTTTTATTTAGAGTATGTTATCTTAAACCAATCAACATCTACAATACCAACACCACCTTTGAAACGAAGTTCGAGTTTATGTTCGCCATATAAATAACCTAACGAAGTATTAGTCAAGGTAAATGTACCTCCTGTTTGTGGTACAGTAACATCAGCATATTGAGGTGCCTCACGTCCGTCGATTATTACATCAATCCACCTACCATAACCACCTGGGTTTGTTAGGTATAATAGCAAAGATCTATTTACAGTGTTATACTTTGATCCAAAGTCAACTCTACCAAAAGATATTATTGAACCATCGTCTGCATGTCCAGTTGTTGTAAAATTATTAATTAGTCTTATATTATTAAGGCCTGTATAATAATTTTCTACTTCATTTATAGTATCAAAAGGAGCAACAGTACTTGGAATAATTCTAAATGATTCTAAATCACAAACACCAGAGCCAAACATAAATTTAAAAACTAAAGTATGAATTCCTGTAATACGACTTGATCCTATGCTTAAAGAGGTTTGCATTTTTGCAAAAATTCCCCAATCAGCAGTAGCCTGAGGTCTTAAATAACCTACGATCATACCATTTGTAGAATCTAATCTTATTTCTACTACTTGATTTGAATTGTTCCATGGAACAGCTTCATAAATTTCAAGTAAATGATAATTAGTTGTTGGAATTGCGTCAAAATTAATATTTGAATAAGCTACCCAATCCCCATTATCACAATTACCTATACATGTCCCATAGTTTCGGATACCAGATTGAGAAGAATAATTTTCTGCTTCATAAATTGGATACGGGCTATATGTTGGAAAGGCAATACTTTTACTTAATGAATCTTTGGCTATATTTACCTTTTGATCCTCCAGTATTGGATTTGAACAAGAAAAAATTATCAGGGTAAATAAAAAAATTAAACACATTCTAAACATATAAATATTTCTCCTATAAAAAATCTAACTTTATTTAAATTAAAGTTGCTAATTTCTTTAAAATCTTTAACAAATTTTAATAAAAATGTCAAGAAATTTGGTATAAAAAAGGTGTAATTTTTAGATATAAATTAATTAAATTGCAAGAAATAAAAATTGTACTCCTATATAAAATGTTTAATAACCAGAATTTCTCATTATATAGTATATTTAACAGTTATAGTTTTTGAGAAATTGAAAACTTTCGGCATAAATATTTTTTTTAATTTCTGGAATAATTTAAAAAATAATGATATACTTTGGTAAAATACATAATCAAAATTAGGATTTTATAATGAGTAATATTGTAATTAGAGTAGAAAATTTATATAAACAATACCAACTAGGAACAGTTGGCTATGGTACTATAAGACATGACTTGCAAGCATGGTTTGCTCGCATTAGAGGTAAAGAAGATCCAAATGCACAAATTAGTCATAAAAAACATAAAGATTTAAATGAAACTTTTTTTGCTTTAAAAGATATTAATTTTGAAGTAGAGCGAGGGCAGGCAGTTGGCATTATAGGTAGAAATGGTGCGGGAAAGTCAACATTATTAAAAGTTTTATCTCGCACAACAGCACCTACAAAAGGGCAGATAAAAATCAAGGGTAAAATAGCAAGCCTTTTAGAAGTTGGGACAGGATTCCACCCAGAGCTTACTGGCAGAGAAAACATTTTTTTAAATGGTGCAATACTTGGGATGACAAAAAGAGAAATTGCTAAAAAATTTGATGAAATCGTAGCATTCTCAGGTATAGAAACATTTATTGATACACCAGTAAAACGATATTCTTCTGGAATGTATGTTAGACTTGCATTTGCAGTTGCTGCAAACCTTGACTCTGATATACTAATTTTAGACGAAGTTTTGGCAGTAGGTGATGCCGAGTTTCAAAAAAAATGCCTTGGCAAAATGGACGATGTTGCAAAAAATCAAGGTAGGACGGTTTTATTTGTAAGTCATAATATGGCTGCGATAAATGCCTTGTGTAAAAAAGGAATTTTATTAAGAAAAGGAGGAGTAGAGTTTATCGGAGATGCCTCAGAAGCAATAAATAAATATTTAACGATAGATAAAGTTTCTGATTTACCTCTTGCTGATAGACCAGATATAGGTCCTGTGAAAATTGTTAAAATTGAGATAAAAGATAAAAATGATAACATTATCGAATCAGCAATGTCAGGTCAAGATATAAAAATTTGTCTGCACTTCCAAAAAAAAGCAGATTATCAAATATCAAATGTGAATGTAAGTGTTGGATTGAGAACACAATTAGACATTCCTGTTTTTAATCAACATAATAGAATGACAGGTGATAATTTTGGAGAATTACCAGAAAAAGGAATTTTTGTATGCAAAATTTCTAATTTGCCATTACCTGCATCATCTTATATTTTAAATTTTTCTATTATGCCTAATAATGGACGAACTAATGAATATTATGATTTTATGGAAAATGCCATAGAATTAAATGTTATTGAAGGTGATTTTTATGGAAGTGGAGAAATTCCTCCTATATCACATGGAATTTGTCTTGTAGATGCTAAATGGTCAATAGAAAAAATGGAGTAATTGATGATTGGTATTAAAATCGGTGGCGGACTTGGTAACCAGATGTTTCAATATGCTTTTGGTTATGTTGTTGCAAAAAAATTTAGCACTTCTTTTTATTTAGAAAAACGCAATCAATTTAAACTTGATAAATACTTTTCTTTAAGAATATTAGAAAATTCTATAAACAGTCTAATAAAACCTCTTTATAAAATGCAAACTAAACTTGGTAAAATAAAAATGTATGATTGGGAAGATTTTGGTACAAAAACTCCAGAATCTTTTATTAGCCAAATAAAGGATAATATTTATTATTGTGGGTATTTCCAGTCAGAAAAATATTTTGAAGGTTTTTATAAAGACTTACAAAAAATTTTTAAAATAAAAAAAGAATATATAGAACAATTTAATAGTAAGTATGAAAAATTCTACAAAGAAAATAAAGTAATAGCTATACACATAAGAAGAGGAGATTATATAAATTTTGGAGATGATTCTTTAGGTGGCAAAAATATGACTCTTCCAATTAGTTATTACACAAATTGTTTAAAACAAATAAAAGATATTTCTTCGTATAAAATAATTTTTATAAGTGATGATATTGAGTTTGTAAAAAAAGAATTTGGACAAAAAGAAAATTACTTTTTTGAATCAAATAATGAAATAATTGATTTTCAAGTAATATTAAATGCAGATAAGGTTATAATGTCTAATAGTTCTTTTTCGTGGTGGGCATCTTATTTAAATATAAAAGCGACTGATATATATTGTCCAAATTATTGGCTTGGATTTAAAATCGGAACAGAAAATCCAATAGGAATTGTTTGTAAAAAATGGACAAGACTTGATATATAAAACAAAAGGATAATTACATGTGTTCGATATTTGGTTATTATAAATTTAGAGATAAAAATGAAAACCCAAATTTTGTGGCAAATTGTTTAGAACTAATGAAGCATAGAGGACCAGATGGGCAAAATTTTATAAAAGTTGATGAAAAGACTGGGCTTGGTCATCAGAGACTTTCTATTATAGATGTGTCAGATGAAGCAAATCAGCCAATGATCAATAAAAATCATTACATAGTTTTTAATGGCGAGGTATATAATTATATCGAGCTAAAAGAAGATATGCAAAGATTAAATATTCCTTTTTCTACAACATCGGACACTGAGGTTTTGCTTGAAGGGTTAAAATATTATGGAATTGATTTTTTACATAAATCAAATGGTATGTTTGCATTTGCTTTTTATGATAAGAATACAAAAACATTAGTGCTTGGTAGGGACAGATTTGGTGTAAAACCTTTATATTATATGATAGAAGATGATATTCTTTATTTTTCATCAGAAATTAAGCCTTTAATATCGATAAAAAGCAATTTAGAAAAAAATTTAAATATATATGATAATTTTATTAAACAAACCGCAACTGATTATGATGAAAATACTTTTATATCAGGGATTTATCAGTTAAAAAATGGACATTATCTTACCTGCAAAGAAAATAATCACAATATAAAACAATGGTACAGCTGGAATGATTTTACTTTTGATAAAAATATTTTTAAAAATAGAAAAGATACGATTTTATTCACAGAAGAATTATTGTCAGATGCTATTTCTAAAAGGCTTAGGTCTGATGTGCCTTTGTGTATAACTTTGAGTGGTGGGCTTGATTCAACAACGATTTATACATTAATTAAAGCAAAACTTAAAAGAGATATAAAAGCCTATACTTTTGTTCATCGTGGGTCTCCAACAAATGAGTATGATAAAGTAAAATGGCTTACAGATTCTTTTTCTGACACTTTAGAATGTGTGGAGTCAGACCCAAATAATGGCTACGAGGATTTAGAAGAAGCATTGCATTACCTTGAATTTCCAATTTGGAATCCTTCTGCTATTGCATATATGGACATTTATAAAAAACTTCAACAAAGAGGATATAAGGTTGTAATAGAGGGGCATGGAAGCGATGAGCAACTTGGAGGGTATTCTCCAATGTTATGGGCTGCATTTGAAGAATATTTACATAAAGTTGATATACCAAAATTTAACACATTCTACAAAGCATATAAAGAATCCCTAAACCCAAACCTATCGAAATTTGCCAACAAAAATTTTAATAAATATGTTTTTGATTTTTTTAAAGAATATTTTAAAAATATCATAAAAAAATATATTCTTGGTAGAAAAGTAGAACCTCGCAAACTCGAAACATTTAATGAAATTGTCTGGAATTCTTTTGATTATAAAATACTTCCAATTGTGTTAAGAACATTTGATAGGTTACCGATGAGGAGTGGTCTTGAATCCCGCTCTCCATATATGGATTATAGAGTTGTCGAATTTTTTAGAAATATGCCAGTAGAATATAAAATTTCAAACTTGGGGTCAAAGGCTATTTTGAGAGACATTTTAAAACACTATAAAAAAGATTTTATATACAAAGACAAAAGAAAAATGGGTTTTTCGTCTGACCTCGTGGCATTTTTAAATAATGAAAATGTCAAAAAAAACTTAAAAAAAGATATAGAAGATTTTAATATAAAAGAATATTCTGAGCTAAAAAACAAAGCATTAGAAACAATAAATACAAAAGAAAAACTCGGCTGGGAAGACGGAGACCTTATAGGTAAAATATCTTCACTTTCTTATATTAATAAAAAGTATGGGATATGATTCTACTTACTATACTCAAAGAATTCTAAAGTTCACTGCAGATTTGTAATTTTTTTTAAAGAATGATAATATGATAAATAATGAAATATTGGGATTAGATGGAGTAAAAATAAGAGTCTGGGCAAGTGTAAGTCAGTCTAAAACGCAACCTCCCCCATCCAAAAAGTATTGTAATTTATTTATTGTATATAAATTAAGAATATAATATCTTAGACCTCGTGCATACGAATATATGTAAAATATATAAATACAACTATTGAGCTGATATATAATTGTGATATAATTAATGTATATACGATAGGGGTGAGATCGTGTTTCTATATAAAACTACTAGAAAAGTTAATCAATGAGAAAATAATTGTCAAAATGAATCAGATTATGAAAAACTGTTACCTATGTTTGTTGATAAAACAAAAATCTACAACTTGCCAAAATAGGTGTGGTTAAACGAGCGGTTACGATATATCGCTATCATTTTGGGTCTGTTTATAGCTCCGTCCCTTTGGGACAGACCAAAAACTCATTTTTTTAAACCATCCAACCAACAATTAAAGAAACAAACTATAACTTAAACTTTTTTATTTATTTAAGAATTTATTTTAATAAATAAAGCTAAAAACTATTATTTTTTTATAAAAATCAACTATTTGTAAAATATATTAAACAAAAAAGAAGTGCAATTCACCTTAATTTATCCAAAAAGTACAAAAATACCGAAAAAAAGTACAAAAATACCTCTTGAAAAAGATGTCAAAATTCTCTATAACCCACCTGTCGCGACGAAGAAAAAGTATGTTCTATAAAAAAAAAAATTAGGAGGATTTAAAAATGAGACAAACAATGTTTATTAAAAATTTTTCAATGGTTAAAACAATGAAATTATTCATTGTAGCTTGTGTAATGAGTTTATTTTTATTAGGGTCAATTGTGGGGTGTTCTAATCCAGATATGGTTATTAATAGTAATACTTCTGTTGAAAACAACAACAATAATAGCAGTAATACAGAAACTGATCAATCTGAAAAAAAAGCATTTCTATTTCCAGATATACCAAATAGACTTTATATTCTTCCAGGCTTTATGGTTTCTAATAGTGGAACACCAACAGCGTCTAATAGTTTTAAAGTTTTTGTAAAGGTTACAGATGGTAGACCAATGCCAAGAATTGGATTTGAGGCTTATACATCTTATTGTGGAACAGATGATTTAAAATGGTATGAGGGTACTGTTACTAGTTCTACAACTTGTGAAGCAACAATATCAACAGCAAATCATAATACAGAAACTGGAGATTATGTAATAAAAGCATATTCTATTGATGCTAATGGTAAAACTCTTATTGGAGAAACTTATGTTTATATTTGTAAATCACTTGCAGGAAATATAGAAACTAGCCCAACAACTGCATTTATTGGAAATACTTTTTCTGTTCGTATAAGAAATGTTACTTACCAGTATAGTTCAAATAATGGAGGGACTATATCAAAAGTTTTATTTCCAACTTGGACAACACAATATGGTCAAGATGATTTAATTTGGCACGAAGGTACTAGAATTCCTGGTACTAATGACTGGACAGTCTCTATATCAACATCAACTCATAAAAGTGAAAATGGAGAATATATAATACATGTTTACTCAATAGACTCTGCTGGTAATAGAACTCCTATTGGTGGAACTTCTCTTTATATATATAGAAATAAAGCTAATTCTATAATAAATGAAGGGGCTTCTATTGCAAAAAGTTCATATAAAGTTACTGCTAAAAATGTAATAAATGAAGGCGGAGCATCTATTAGTAGAGTATTATTTCCAACTTGGACTGAAGCAAATGGTCAAGATGATTTAATTTGGCATGAAGGTACAAGAATTTCTGGCACTAATGACTGGGAATTTAGAATCCAAAGAAGTGAACACAAAAACGAAGCAGGAAAATATATTACTCATGTGTATGCAATTGATGGATACGGTAATATAAATTGTATCGGTGCAAGCGAAACTACTATAACTAAAAATTTTACATTTGATTCAATTTCCTATAATCCAGTAGAAAATAGTAATATACTTACAGTTAAAATAAACAATGTGGTAAACACAACTGGAGTTTCAAGTGTTGTTTTTCCAACATGGTCAGAAGTATATGGACAAAATGATATTAGATGGTATCAAGGGACTCGTATCAATCAAAAAGATTGGCAGATACAAATAAATACAATAGATCATATTGGTTGGGTTGAATACTGTAATACTGGAAATTATCTAACACATATATATGGAAATGGCTCTGTATATCTTGGAGAAGTAAAAACATGTATAAACGGAATAGCTGGTGGTGCTGTAACTCATACTGGTAATCAAATGATTGCAGGAAGTACTACTTTTAAAGTAAAGATAGAAAATGTTATACATAAAGGTGGGAAAAGAGTTGCAAAAGTATATTTTCCTACATGGACAGAAAATAATGGTCAAGATGAGTTACTATGGCATGAAGGAACAAAAAGTATTTTTAACAATGATTGGGAAGTTACTATAAATATAAATCAACACAAAAACGAAAGAGGTCAATACATAATACATATTTATAGTTATGATGAATTTGGGAATAGATCATTGGTTGGACTAACAACTGTATATGTATCTAGAGATGGTCAAAGAGTGAAATTGCCAGGTGATAACAGAATATTTTTGGTAGATCAAGGAAAGAAAAGATTTATTGGTAATATATCGATTTATAATAGTTTATTTGTTAACTGGAATGGTATAATTGAAACAAATGATATAAATTATTTACCTGATGGAGTTTCTATTGTTGACTCAAATAAAACATATTTAGCTAAAGCATATAATGATTATATTATATATTTAGTAGATAATGGAGTAAAAAGACTTATAGCAAATCAGAGTTCTTATAACTATTATAATTTCGGATGGGATAAATTTCGTGTAGTTTATCCTGGTCCAGAACTTGATGCTTTTAATAATATGCCATCTGTCAACACAATTATAATTGGTAATTAATATTTATTTTGATACGTAGAGTTACTGCTACCAAAATAACAAGATAAACAACCAACTGAAGCAGCGAAAACTGCTTCAGTTTTAGTTTTCTAATTATAGTTTGGTTAAAAACTGGTTTGTTTTATATTTTTACTATCATATCTACCAAAAATCAACTAAATTAAAACTATTTTATTAATTTATAGCGTATTTCACTATTTTATTTATAACATCCAAGAAGTTTTAATATTTAGGGCTTGCTGAATAAACCCATAACTTATTATCATACAACAAATTATAATCAAAAATTAGGCTTAAAAATGCAAGGATTTTTTAATTACCTATTAAAAATCCTTGCATTTTTCAAAAAAGAAAAAAAGTTTGGCTAAACTTTTTTCCCTATTTTCCCACCCAAAAGCTACCTGAATATCATTAACTTAACGCCACAAGCATACTTTTTGGAGAAAAATCTTGCGACTAGCACAATTTTTCGGAAAAAAGTATGCTTGTGGTGTTTTCTAATGACTTATTCAGTAGCCCCTAGGTAAATCAGTTCTTGAGTGAGATATTTTTACACCTTTTCTCATGATTTGATAACATGTTGAAACATCAGTTATTTGGTTATAATTCAATTGTAAATTTCAAGGTGTGGTTAAATTAGCGGTTACGGATAAAAGGATAGATGATTGGTGATAAAAAAATATGGGGGAATTAACTTACCAAAAGGTAAAATTATTCCCCCTAATCATTAAAATCTTCTCGCAGCTCTAACATAGCCACCGTTTGAATGCCAATTTGGATTACTTGCTTGAGACCCATTAGTAAAATTTTGTGCCCATGCACAATCATCATCTTCTGTGTCTGTTGAACTCCAATAGTTTACATCAAGAAAACCACCCAAATTCTTAAGTTTAAGGTTGAGATACATTTGATTTAACTCATCTTTTGAAGGTAAAAACCAATCCGTATAAGTATTCACTATTAAAGCATCACATAATTGAGCTGGAGAATCAACACTGCCCAAAGAAACTCTATTTGCTACAATTAGATTTGTGTTATTTAGTCCTTCACCAATTCCACTTAAAGTAGAAGTAACATCAACTCCATTACCAAGTGTTCCACAAAAGTTATAACTACCTATGTCATTAGGAGCAGCTTCAAGATATTGCCATCCATTAGTATAACTACCTTGGTCATAGAATACTAAACCACCAGAAGGACCTGTTGCACCGATAGGAGTCCATTTAGCATATAATGTTACATCTGAACTACCAATTGTATATTTAGGATTTGCACCACTTGGAGAATAAACTGTTCCTGAACCATCTGAAACCTCTGTCCATCCAACAAAGAGTAAATTAAATGTTTGCCCTGAAGATGTAATACTTTTAACAAGGCTGCCATTATTAAGAACTGATACTTGAGTTCCTGTCGTATATTGGTTATTATCAATTGGTTCTGTTCCGCTTGTATTACTATTACCATTATAGAATATTTTATAAGTTGGAGGTGCTATCGTAGTTGTTGTTGTCCCACTACCATCTCCATATAAATTGTATATAGTAGATACCTCAGCAGATGACAATGCCAAATTATATATTCTTAATTCGTCCACATAACCATCAAAAGGAGAGTTATTATTAGCCGCATCATTACCAATAGTAATTGATTTTGTATTTTCTGCTATATGCGACAAATCACTTGTCCAGGTTTGTATTGAAGCATTATCATTATAAAGACTCAATTCTGGGTTAGCTCCTTCTCCTTTACTTAGAACTATATGATGCCAAGTATCTGCTGTAATAGTTGAAGAATGAGACAAAGTAACAGATCCATCATATCTATTAAAATTAAAAGTATATACCCCACCAGATACAGTACAATAAAATGAGAATGGGTAAACTCCTCCTGCCCAATCTCTTTTTTCTAGGATAGAATAAGTTCCATCAGTTAAGCCATTAGGTATTTTAACCCAGAAAGATATTGCAAAACTTTTATTATACTCAAAATTTAAAATAGCTCCTGTATCTGATACTGTTATAGATGTAGGATTACTCTTCTTAAACCAAAAACTTTGACCTTTTATCCTATCTATATTAGAATAAAATGTAGAACCAGAAATTGTTCCATTTGTATTACCAAAAATCTGGGAATTAGCATTATTATCAAAATTAAGGTAACATTTTAAATTGCTAAGCGATATACCATCTATAACATTCCATGTAGTACTAAAATTATCCCACAAGTATTTAATATCATTTATATCTTGGTTATTATATTTTATATAATAGTTAAGAAGGTCTGTATTAAATTTGTTATTATTAAATTTTCCTGATGTATAACTAACTCCACTTTCTGAATAAACTCCATAACTTGCACCAGCACCAATATATCCCAGTTTTCCAAGGAATCCATCTCCTTTTATAGTGTTGTCTAGAATATTGTTATTTAAGCCACTTTTTACATATATACTCGCATTTATACCATTATTTGAATAGTTATTAGTAAATTGATTGTTTTGAATACTTATATAATTTGAATTATCAATATATATTCCACCAACTCCTTCATTCGTTCCACCACCATTAGCATTATTGTCTTTTATATTATCAGTAAGAGCAGCCGAATTATAAAAATAATACCAACC
>Ga0209727_1000530_pt1 | contig 40822 bp, 47 predicted proteins | sample RifGroC1_FD_183995 | JGI IMG/M metagenome (GOLD analysis project Ga0209727, IMG submission 183995) | Groundwater microbial communities from Rifle, Colorado, USA - Groundwater C1 (SPAdes) (version 2) | ecosystem: Environmental > Aquatic > Deep subsurface > Groundwater | place: Rifle, Colorado... | reverse complement strand
GCAGAAGTGGCAATGCGACTTCCTGTGTTCGGAAGAATTAATAAAGATAAAGATTTCGCTCAGTTCAGCAAAACATTGGCGCTGCTTATCAATTCAGCGGTCCCGATTGTGGAGTCATTGGGAATAGTTTCTACAGTAATGTCCAGCCCGACTTTTAGAATGGCTGTTTTGGACGCCGGCAGGCAGGTTGAAAAAGGAACTTCTCTTTCCAGCTTTTTTAAATCTTCGGAGCACTTCCCTCCTCTTTTGTCTCAAATGGCAACTGTGGGTGAAGAGACAGGAAAAATGGACGAGGTATTGGACCGTGTCGCTACATATTACGAAGGTGAGGTAGACAACAAAGTGAAGGGATTGTCAGCTGCTCTCGAACCTATCATACTTATTATATTGGGTGTCATGGTCGGGTTCTTAATTATCTCGATAATCACACCTATTTATAAGATTACACAAGCAATTTAGAAATAAATTTATTGAGCAAGGAGGTGAAAAGATAAAATTATTATGAGAAAACAAAAAGGATTTACACTAGTCGAACTTTTGGTGGTTATTGCCATCGTTGGTATCTTAGCAGGTGCATTGTTGGTTGCTATTAATCCTCAGTCGATGATCCAGAAATCAAATGATGCAAAGAGACTGTCCGACATTGACTCATTGACGAAAGCAATTAACTTAGCCTTAACGGAAACAGAAATTACGTTAGGTGTAACCGGTGCTTGCGGGGACTGTACAAGCAACACTGGCAGTAGACTTCTCGACGGTACAGGTTGGGTGAAATACACTATCCCAGCAACCAAGACAGGCCTTTCCAAGTTCGTTCCTGTTTTGCCGATCGACCCAATCAATGACACAGTTAACGGAGTAACACACGTTTACACTTTCGGATCCTCAGCTACGGATTTCGAGGTTAACGTCGTATTACAGCACCCGGACAATGCATTGAAGATGAGTGCAGACGGCGGAAATAATGCCGCTGCGTACGAATCCGGTACAAGTCTTTTGATACTTCCTTAGTTGGTTGCCGGCAATCAGCGAGAAAGGCTCTCTTACGGGAGCCTTTTTTGTTGTACATCGGAGAAAAAAGTGCGAGAATTTTCTAATGGTGCTGAGCTACATCAATCTTTTTGTCATATTTATTTTCGGAACCGTATTAGGTTCTTTTTTAAATCTTGTTTCGGACCGTGTGGTAAAGGGCGGAAAAATTGTTGCCGATCATTCAAAATGTGATTCGTGCGGAAAAAAACTTAAAGCATTTAACCTTATCCCGGTAATTTCTTTTTTGTTGCAGAAAGGAAAATGTTCTTTTTGTAAGACCGGACTGTCTTGGTATTACCCTTTTTCTGAAATTTTATCGGGGTTATTATTGGTTCTTGCGGCGATACTTTCAAAATTTTCTTTTCTCGATACTTTTTTGTCCGACCGTTTGGTAGGATTTTTATTTTTAGTGGCCGTATTTTCGTTTTTTGAAATTCTTTTGCTCTCGGACCTTAAATACTTGTTGATACCGGATAAGATAGTTCTTCCGGCAATAATCTTTGTGGCACTCTTCCATATAACAACCACCGTTATTAATTTGTACGAGTACCGTGTTAGGTTGCAAAACGATGATTTCGGAAAATACCTTCTTAAAGTAGGTTTTTTTGAGGATCAGGTCGGGGCAGCTGCCCGCTCTCTTGGTTATAATTTTGGGTCCGCTATTGCGATAATGCTTTTCTTCTTTTTTATAGTTTGGGTAACACGCGGTAGAGGTATGGGCGGAGGGGATATAAGGTTGGGTCTGCTCGTCGGATTGGTGAACGGATTTCCCTATAACTTGCTTGCAGTGTTTCTAGGATTTTTTATAGGGGCAACTGTAAGTATAGCTCTGGTCCTTCTCCGCAGAAAAACATTGAAAAGTGTTGTACCGTTCGGTCCGTTTTTGATCCTGGGAAGTTTGATTTGCTTCGTCTGGGGTTCCGAAATATTAAACTGGTATCTCAACTTGTTTTAAGTTGACCCCGAACTTTTTAATTTTATTTTTCGGAAGTGTAATCCAGAAAGTACTTCCCATCCCCATACCTTCGGAGTCGGCTCCTACCATTCCACCCATCCCGTGAATGTAGAGCTTTACTATGTATAATCCTAACCCGGTACCGCCGGAATCGGTTGCAATAGTATAGCTGTTGTCGATTCTTCCGAATTTGTGGAAAAGCTTAGGAAGGTCTTTTTTGTCTATTCCTGCCCCGGTGTCCTTTACAGATATTCTGTAAAATTCTTCGTATTCGTCTATGGACACGACTATAGTTCCGTCCTTTGTAAACTTTACCGAGTTTTCGATTAGGTTGGTGAACACATCTCTCAATTTTTCGGGGTCGGCATCTACTAGAATTTCATCAGTCGGCGGAGCGAACTCCATTTTTAATCCCTTTTCCCCTATCCTGACTTCAAAATTTGATAACACGTCTTTGATTGTGTTGATGAGATTAATCTGAGTAATAGAGAAAGAAACTTTTTTTCTCTCAAACTTGGAAATATCCAGCATGTCATTAATTAGCGAAATCATTCTTTGTGTACCGACGAGAGCTTTATTAAGATATTCAAGCTGTTTCTGATTCAGTTTTCCTGCTTTTTGTTTTTCCAGCATCCACAGGTAACTTTTTACTATCGTCATTGGAGTTCTAAGTTCATGAGAAGCGACTGAAAGGAACTCGTCCTTTAAAGTATTTAGCACTTTCATATTTTCGTATGCTTTGTGAAGGTCTTCTTTTGCTCTTTTTAGGTTTGTGTACAGTTTTGAATTTTCTACTGCAACACCGGCGCTTTCGGAGAATTTTTTCAACATGTCTTTTTCGAATTCGGAAACATTATCCACTTCTTTGGCCAGACTAACTATAATGGCGCCGATAACCCGGTCGTGTGAAAAAAGCGGAGTTACGATGTGTGACCTGGTTCCGGTTATTTCCTGGATACTTTCTGCCTGCTGACGTGTCAGAGTAGGTTTAAAAACATCCCACATGTACGGACTTACTATTTGTTTCTTGGTCTCTATTGCCTGAACACACACATTATCTGCGTAACCGAAAGGGATGGTCAGCTCTCCGAAAAATTCTTCAAGTTGTGCCTGCTTGTCCACATCCCCCATTCCCTTGGAAAGAGAGATCTTTTTTAAAACATTACTCTTGTGGTCAATCAACGCCAGAATTCCCAGTTCATATCCCAACGCGTTCGGGATGATATCAGCTATTTTTTGTGTGAGTTCGTCGAATTCGGTCGTTACTAAAATTGTCTCTACCAGTTTATATGTGGCGTCGAGAGCACGATTCTTATCGATTAACTTGAATATTTCACTTTCCTTTATCTCTACGAGTCTATCGGGCATTATGTATATTAAACTAGAAAATTCGTTTGTTGACTATAGCAGGGTATGTTATAAATAACGTATGCCAGATAAAACAAAAAACAAAGTACTAATAATTGAAGATGAGCAGGACATAAGAACTATATACGCAGAAGTCCTGCAAAACGCAGGTTATACAGTTGACCAGGCTCCTAACGGAGAGGTCGGCGGAGATAAAATAAAAAACACCGACTGGAGCATACTCCTCCTGGATATAATGCTTCCGGGTAAGGACGGTTTGAAGATATTGAAAGATCTAAAGGAAACTCCGGAATTGAAAAAAGGACCTGTAGTTGTTCTGACTAACCTGAACAGCGAACACATTATTCAGGAAGCCTTTAAGTTGGGCGCCGATGGATATTTGATAAAATCCGAAGTTAATCCCGACAAGGTTGTTGAAGAAGTCGGTAGATTTTCGGGCGTATAAACTAGCGGACGACCTTTTTTTGTAGCATTTTATTTTCCCATCTTTTGTTGTGCTATTGCTGTTCTTGTGCTATTTTGCAGTTAATATTCAAGGGCAATAATCCCAAAATCATATAAAAGAGAGGAGATAGGAGATGTTCAAGGAATTAGCCCTAGTTGTGCTTGTTGTTATCGTAGTTCCCGTATCCGCTGTTTTGTTGTTGGTGGGAGGTTTGTACGCATTTGGGGCGTTGAGTCCCTTGGCTGAAGCGGCAGTTGTGGAGGCGGAAGTTCCCACTCAGACTCCGATTCTGCCCTCCCCTACTCCGGAAAATACTGTTACGTCGCTGCCGACAAGTACAGCTACACCGGAACCCACGCAAACTGCGGTTGTCACAGAAACTATTGTGCCGACCAAAACGGCAACGAAAACTCCGGAACCGACTTTGTCTCCTACCGTGGCGGGTCCCAAGCTGACAACATTAGGGGGACAGTTGGACAAGTTGATAACGAAGTTTAACTGGAAAGTCACGACCGGAGGTTGCACTGGAGGCTACGAGGGTATTCTCTCTATGTATGTAGACCGGCCGAACGTGTGTGTCAGGAATATATCGCCGGGCAACACCGTAGACGCCTCGCCTGGGTATCTTTTCTACGTGGTCTTCATGCACACCGCAGGTCCTCAAACTCTTGCGGCAAACGAAGCCAGACTGTTTTTTTACGAAGGTGACGTGATTTCAGGAGACACTCCGTGGTTGTCCATGGGGGACGTAGAAACTTTCAGGTTTTTGTCGGGTGTTTTGTACCTATTCTGGGGTTACGAAGAGGATACTTCTCCGGAGGCACGAAGGTTGTTCTCACCAAGTAAGTTGCCTTTTGTAATGAGAGTCTTGCCTCTGGGTTTAGAAGAGTACGAATTCGTGAAGGCAAATCCCGGGCTTTACCCGAGCTTTTTGGATATACCGGAGATTTACTAGTTTGTTACCTGAGGTTGGGAAACGCACTTTTGTTTCCCAGCCTCTTTTTTGTCCCACTATCTATTGATTTGTTCACAGTCTCCGTTAAAATTTATTACATGAGAATACGCCCGGTTTTAGTACTGTCCTTTGTGTTGTTGTTTTCTTTAGGTACCTTCGTATATTTCCAATACGGATTTTGTAAAAACGGTTCTCCTTCCTGTCTTATTAACCTAGATAAAAAGGTAGAAGATAGTGATAGTTTTGAGAATATTGTTGAAAATGAATCCTACGTAGAAGTCGAAGGTTTTGGCAGGCTTCTTGGTACTCTGGAAAGTAACGAAGGGGTTCGGGATTACACTGAGGCTAAGGAAACCAGTGCACCTTGGGAGCCGTTACTGGAATTCGACGAATACTGGGTTGAAAACGTTGTTGATGCCGGAAGCGGTGAGGTTCTTTTAAGGGACGCGTTGGGTGGAAGTAAACAGCTGGTATTTCAATGTGACGTATCCAGGACTTTTATGATTAATCACAACGGACTGGGTGTGTTAGTATCAAGCTTTGATTTTATGCAGACGATAAAAATGGGGGATAGAGTTTATACCAAATGTTCGAACGACGCGTGCTCTGTGTTGGGCCCCGACTGTATAATTTCCAGGAAGGCTACCGACAAATGAAACACACACACCTGCTCACTTCAATTTTTTTAGTAGCAGTATCTTTTTCCCTCCTTCAACTTATTTCGCCAAAACTTGAAGCAGCAGTATGCGCACCGCTTGAATGTGACGGTGGGGAGTGGCATGACGGGTTTTGGTATGATTGGCAAGTTTGTGGATGGGTTGCAGGACAGCCGGTGACTTGCTGTCTGGGCCGGGACGGAAATTACAAGTGTCCGGAACAAGACTGTAAGGACAGGGGCTGTTGTTGGGGGACTGCTCCGTCGAGTGGAAGTATGTGCACGCTAAAGCAGCCTACCGGAACTTGTACCGCTAACTGGTGTCAGTGGATGGAGCATGCTGACTGTTACAGTTGCACCGGAGTCGGTCCCGTACCATCGTGTACTGACAGTTCTCCCGCTGCTCCTGTTTTGGTTTCTCCCGCAACAGGCACACAACTAATCAACCAGCAGACCGTGACACTGACCTGGAATGCGGTAACTTCGTGGGGTGAAAATTGCGACGATCCTGAGTTGAATAACTATCACGTTTATGTTGGGATTGACGGGGCCCCACCCTCGAAAGTTGCAGATCTCAGTTCCGCTACCTCCTACGTTTATGCTCTTGATACCTCTGCCGACAGGACTTACAGCTGGTATGTCACCTCAGATAATGGCGCAGCCACAGGCACCTCCGGCACTTTCATTTTCACAAACCTGACTAAAATGGAACTGACCGTAACAGTACAAGAGACCTCGCGTTCTACAACCTCGTGTTTGGGCACGCCAGTACGGGCTTTAGCCGGCGTGTCGGTTTACGAACCCACAACCAATCTAAATTACACAACGGATGTAAATGGTCAGTTTAAGGTTACTTTGAGTTATTCTCCTGTGGCAACCATTCAGCTTTGCCCCTCGTACTCAGAAGGGATGTGCCAGGCGTACAGCATAAAATGTGCCGACTCCGCAAAATACGACTCCCCGCAAAATTGTGTCACAATTCCTCAGACCACTGTTGCTACTACTCAAAGTACTACACTTCAACTGTCCAAAATTAAAAAAGATCCCTGGGTTGCAGTAGTAGACGGAGACGCTTACGCTAAGAATTTTACAAACCCGGGACCTTGTTCTTCCGAGACACAGGTATTAGGAGGATTTTACGGCGGTATGTTGAATCTTAACAAGTTAAGCTTGGGCAGCAACATATACGCTTTATCCGTAAGCAACTCCCCTTTTCCGGGAGACATTTCTGAAGGAACCGGTGGTGGTTATGCAAAGAACATCGGTGTAGCGGAGTACGAGGATGAAGAAATAGTGATACCGGAACACGCTAAGACAATGACAAATCTGGGTGGTTATATCAGACCTGACGTTTATAAAATGAGCGTTACCGATTTTAATAACAGCTCGGGGCTTTTTTACTTTCTCAGTTCAGGTAATGTTGAGGTGCCTAATGCAGGAACGACGTATGATACCCGGGCGGGTCTCAAATGTTATCCGGAAGACAGAGGTTATTGGGAAGGACTACCCGGCAACTGTTCGACTAATATAAAACTGGTCAGGTTACTGGGATGCACCCCTAGTTACTGCTATTACCTTAACGGAAACATATCTCCCAGAGTCGCTTACGTTTATGTTGCAGGCAATCCGTCGGATACGTTAATTATCGATAGCCCGATTAAAGGTATAGCGGCAGCAGGCATATCAACTGCTCCCGGTACTGTTGTAATAATAACCAAGGCGCGTGTGAGAATAGATCCGTCGTTGGCTACTCCCCTAGCTACCTATACAGTAGATTCTCCTCCGCAAATAGAAGCAGTAATAATTTCTTCAAATGTCTTAGAAGTCGGTAGCAATTACACAGAGGCTACTCCAGACAATCCGGTGGTCTTTTACGGTTCTCTTATAAGTACTAAACCCGGAGCTTCTCCCGGCAAAGGTGTACAAATACTCCGCGACCTCGGTCTTAATAATAATACTTACCCATCCGTAGTAGTTAATTACCCCTTGGGTATGTTGGATCGTGTAAATAAGTCAATTAAATTCAATTCAAAGTGGGGCATCGAAACCGGGTTTGAAGTTTTTGACGTGAAATATGAATTTGACGATGTCGGTGAGACGGGAAATTAATATGAATGGACGGTTTAAAGAATTAAATAATAACGGTCAGGCGCTTCTGTTCGTAGTTGTCGCAATGACCATAGCACTATCTGTCGGAGTTGCAATAAGTAGTAGGACTTTACAGATGTCCTCACGTGTAGCCAGGACAGACACTTCCGCGAGAGTACTCGCGGCAGCAGAGGGCGGTATAGACAGACTACTGGATCAACCTACCCTACAGCTTGACCGTCTTGCAGCTGATATCCAGGATTGTACGGAAATGGGATTTTCCCCCATAACCGGTGACTTAACCAGGTGTATTTTAAATTTTCAAAAAGCTCCATCAGACCCAATAGAGTCGAGAGCTGTTCTGAGTGCCCAGACTTTTAATCATACTGACATTATGGGAAGCACGGGCTTTTACGCTATGACTCTCATACCGGGTGAGTCAAAAAATGTCGAGTTGACCGGCATGAATACCATAAGAATTTGTTGGCAGAATAGTAGTGCCGCAATTGAATATATTTTGTACGGTCCTGTAACAACGGAAAGAAATTTCTTGAAGGCTTCAGGGGGTGTGACTTTTAGCTCTGACATTTCTTCAACAGGCTTTAGTGATGCTAGTAACGAAGCTGTACGCGAAGGTTACCCCATGCCTTACTGTTACGATATAGCAGTTACAGGAATGACCGGTGTGAGAATAAGAAGTATTTTTCAAAATTCAGAAGTAGCAGTTGTTCCCGTCGACCCCACTTCCCTGCCCGTCCAAGGGTACAGACTGTATTCAAGAGGAGAGTTGGTGCAGGAGGACGATGTGAAAACTACAAAAGCGATTGTGGTTTATAGATCATACAGTACGATGCCCGCCTTTTTTGATTACGCAATATTTTCTAACGGGGATGTACCCTAGTTTACGAATATTGGCTCTTTAAAGGTGGAATCGTATTGACACTGATTAAGGGCGAAGTCATAATTTAAAAGATAAATGTTCATACTGCCTAAAATTATTTTAAGATCTAGAAATGGATTAGATAGAAGGAGGGGGGTGAGAAGCAGATGAAAGAATTGAAAAGAATAATTAATTCTGCTTCGGGTTTTACACTTATTGAGCTTTTGATCGTTATCGTAATAATAGGTATCTTGGCAGGAGTCGTTATAACCGTTATCGACCCAGCTGCACAGCAACTTAAGGCCCGAGAAACAGTTCTCAGATCCAATGTAGAAAAAGGGTGTTTGGCTCTTCAAGCTTGTGGAGGAACCACAGGAGATGCTAATAACTGCGATACAAAGACTGAGATAGGAGTCAGAGCGATAGACGGTACCCCAACAGGTTCTAATTATTACCTAACTGACGCAGCTGTCCCAGGTGATGCGGATAGCGCTGCAAATGCCGCAGCAGGTGCTACGGTTACCTACAGAGGTTTACTTGGAACTTGCAGATTTCAGTGCAATTACAACTTTGGTACAAGTACCCCAGCCGATATGACAATACCCGCCGGTTCTACTTGCACGATTGCAGTTCAGTAATAAGTGTAAAAATTTTGCTTAAAACAAAGAGGTAGATTGTTCGATGTTCAACAGAAAATTTAAACACGGTCAGTTACGTGTTAGTGGATTCACATTAATAGAACTACTCATTGTGGTTTCTGTCATCGGAATACTAAGTGGATTAACATTGACCGTTATTAATCCTGCGGCATTACGTGCCCGCGCAAGAGACTCACAACGAGTTTCGGATTTAAAAAAGATACAAACCGCACTCGAAGCGTACTTTTCGGATTACCGCAGCTATCCTCCAAAAGCTACACCGACTTCATATTATCTCGTGAGCACTCTTAGCGGAGTGTTGGTGCCGGGTTATATTTCCCAGTTGCCGACAGATCCGAATGGTTACAGTGTCGTCTATTCCTGCGCTTCTAATTTTGGTTATTCATACCGTACCAACAGTACCACAGGCGGCACAGCGTACGTTTTACTGGCTAAGATGGAAACAACATCCGTGGATTATTCGAAGTGTTCCGACACCAGCATTAGCAACTGCGTAACATTCGGATGTAGCACATGCCTTACCAACTGCCACGCCGTTCAAAACACCTTTTAAAAATGAGAAAGTTTCTCAATCCAAAAGCATTCACACTTCTCGAAATCACTATCGTTACAGCTGTTCTTCTTGTGCTCCTAGGCACCACCATTTCATTAATTGCCCCTTCAAATTCAAAAGGCAGATCACGGGATGCACGGAGAATGTCGGATATATCTAATTTAGACAGAGCCCTAAACGAGTACAAGTTGGATTTTGGGGGATACCCCGGAGAAGAAAACACTCTTTATACCAGTAACGTTGTCCCATCAGGTTCGTCCAGCATCTACTCTCCCACTTCAGGTTGGGTACCCGCAGATTTGTCCGATTATTTTCCAAAGTACCCTACCGATCCTGTTAATGATGTCACTTATCATTACGAGTACATCCATGATTCTGTAAGTTACGAAATTTCCACACGTGTGGAACAGTTAGTGCAGGAACCTTCTAACGACGGCGGAAACGACCCATCCAGCTACGAATTGGGCAACAACCTATTGCTGATATCACCATAATTTTTGTGCTACTATTTATATATGAAACTGCCCCACTACGTTAAGAGTGTTACCTCACCTGTTAATGGATTTACGCTGGTAGAGCTGATGGTCGTAGTTGGTATTTTGGCACTTGTTTCGGGAATAATGATTCCTTCTTTTTCAACTTACACAAGAAACCAGGTCCTTAAGCAAGCCCAGGAAAATTTGAAAAGCGATTTAAGAAGTGCCCAGAACAGAGCTTTAACAGGCACTGGTTCGGACCAGACAATCGGCGGACAGCCGGTTTTATACTGGGCGGTTTCATATTCCCAATCATCGGGCTCTAACGCCACATATAGCTTTTACTTAACAGCCTCCAATAACTGTGTGACTAACGCTACGCTTCAGCAGACGGTTAAACTTCCGGCAAGTATTACAATCGCATCCAGCCCTTCGTCAGGGACCCATTGTCTGCTTTTCAGTCTGGAGGATGGTTCGGTCTTTGAACGGAACATTAGTGTCCCCGCCAATACAGACCCAATACCGGATACTACTATCTATCTGGTACATTCGGCTGACACTTCAGTAACAAAAAACATATTGATTAATAAAGCCGGGTTGATAGTTAGTTCTAATTAAAATATGAAAAAAATCTATATAAAAATATTAGCTCAACAAAAAGGATTAGGACTTGTAGAAGTAATAGCAGCTTTAGGAATTTCTGTTGTGGTGATTACTTCCCTACTCTCTCTTACCCTATTTTCGCTAAGGACATCTACGCAAAGCACACTCCTGATGGAAGGTACTAAAGCAGCGAACTATCAAATGGAGTTACTCAGAGCACATAGAGATCAGATCACTACTGCGTGGGACACCGGAGCCAATAATTTTGTGGACTCTGTGGTTAATTGCAAAACGACAACTCCCTGCTATGTGACAGATGCTTTTGCGGTAGTTCAGAACAGTAGGCGGCCAACAAATGCTGGTAGCACACAGATTCTTACAGGATTTTATGCAACGACCGAACCCGGTGGAACCACTGTACATATAACTGTGGAATCGTCCTGGAGCTTGGGCGCTCAGTCAAAAAACACGTTCGTATATACCGATTTTACTAACTGGCAATTAAAATGAAAAAAGTGTTCGCTAACATAGATACAACCACAAAAAATAAAGGTTTTACTCTCGTCGAACTGTTGGTGGTTATTGCCTTACTCGGAATATCCGTAGGCGTGACAAACGATATTTTGGTTTCTCTTGTCCGCAGCTACAGTAAAACACAAATTAAGAATGAGATAGAACAGCAGGCTAATTTTGTTGGGTTAAAGCTGGAACGGGAACTGCGTAGCGCTGAAAGTGTTGTTCCTCCTACGACACCCCCCTACACTAATAGTCTTGAAATATTGAAAGGCGGCGGAGTGAGTGTAACGTACCAGTTGGTCGGGGATGTTTTACAAGTCCGAAACCCCACAACTTCTTCAGCGGTGGCGTTAACGAGCAAGGATGGGGTAAGCGGAGTTTCCGTTACCTGCGGCCTTTCTACAGGATACTGTTTTTCAGTCACCGGTTCGGATCCACAGACCGTAGTGATGAACATAAAACTACAGGCTGTAAAAGGAAATGCTAAAGAATATTCCGAAATCGTCAACGCTATAACAATAAGAAAAAGCTATTAAACCGCGGATTATGAAAATATTGCCTATGCACAAAGACAACTCAGGACAGACGCTTATAGCGATAGTTTTTTTGATGATCGTCGCAACAACAATCGGCGTGACAATATCTAACCGTTTCATAAGTACATTAAGAGGATTGGTAAGGACGGACGACAGTGTAAAAGCTCTCAAGGCTGCAGAAGCTTTGGTCGAACGTCTGCTCATAGTTCCCAACGAAACGCTGGAAGGTTATATAGCGTTCGGAAATTGCGGAAGTGTCTGCAACTACTCTATTACGGAACCTAATGGGAATGTTGTGAGTGCAGATGTGACATTAGCCTACTCCGGAAATACTGCCGACCCCTTTTCTCTTAACTTAGCCCCCGGTGAAGCGGGACAGGTAAACCTGGCCGGATACGGAACCGGATCTTCCGTCGATATCTGCTGGAACGGCGCGGCGTCCATTCACGCGGCGTACATTTATGAGGAAGCGGGAGTAACAAAAATAGCATCGTATGCGGTAAACTCGGTGTCCTCACCATATAATGACAACGGATTTGATTTTGCGGCAGCCGGTAACGGTTTTCCGAACTGTTTTTCAGTGAACACAATCTTTACCCCAAAATTTCTCCGGCTGCGACCCTACTATGAAGCAGGCGGCATTTATGTAGTTCCGGCCATCGGGCAGACTATACCAAGGCAGGGGATAATAATGGACGCGTACGGATATTCCGGGGAATCTGCGAAGCACATCATAGTTCTTAAAACCGACCCGATGGCCCCGTCATTTTTTGATTATGCCCTACTTCAAACAGGAGGAACTTCAGATCTTACCAACAGTTACGCGCAATAACGCCTGCGGCCATAAGAAAAGCGAAAATCAGGCTTGTCTGAGCCTTGAAAGGATAGTAGAATTTTAATATGCCCATCGTAGGTTTAAATTTTGGAAGAAGCACATTTAGAGCTGTAGAACTGGATAAACGCAAGGAAGGACTGATAGTTTCCAACATCGGTACATACGAAAACCCTAAAATCAACTTTTTATCCGACAAAAATGAGGACATGGACTCGATTGCCGAGCATATTGCCGAGTTTTTTAAGGAAATGGGGTTCGGAACTTCTCACGTGGTTATGGGACTTGATGAGAGCCAGGTGTTTATGCGTGTCATAAAAGTTCCGGTAATGAGCGACAAAGAGCTTAAGAGCGCTGTCAGGTACGAAGCAGAACAATACATTCCTCTACCCCTCGATCAAATAAATCTTTCCTACCAAAGACTGGATCCCGATCTTACCGAGAAGGACAAAATAAATGTACAGGTTGTCGCTGCTAAAAAAGATGTACTCGAAAGGTATGTGGCTATCGCCAAGAAAGCAAAACTTGTCCCCTACGCGATAGAGCCTGAGACAATAGCTTTGGGTAGAGTTCTGGGCGACTCCTCCGCTGCTCCTTTGGGGACCATTGTAATGGATATGGGATTTTCAGGCTCGATCATTGTTGTCACTTACGGGGGCGCGGTAAGGTTTACAAGAACTATTCCGGTGGGTGGAGACATAATCACTAAAGCCATCCAACAGGAGCTTAATCTGGATATTCAACAGGCCGAAGAATACAAAAAGGTTTATGGAATGGACCCGATGCAGGCTGAGGGGAAAATATTTAATGTCATCAGGCCGGTAATGGACAACTTAATTCTTGAAATAAAAAGAGCAACCGTATTCTTCACAAAGCATAATAGCTCTGCTAACATTAAGAGGTTGATACTGACCGGAGGAACTGCCCTAATGCCCGAACTTTTAACTTATATTGCAAAAAATGTTGATTTTGAAGTACAGCTTGCCAATCCGTTGGCAAACTTCCAACTTTCACCAAAATTAGAACCCCGAAGAAAGGATCTTAGCCTGGACGGCCCGATGTACTCTACCGCCGTCGGTCTGGCATTGAGAGAGGTTTAAATGGAAAATATTAACCTTATTCCACAGGAAGAAATACAGTATCAGGCAAAAGGCAAGGCTGTAAAAGGTACCACGGTATTTTTCATTTTGTTGACCATCGCCGCTCTTGGTGTTTCAGGGTATCTTTACTACACACACTCCGAAATTTCTACAAAGGCTGCTGATGTAGCTACCCAGATAGAGAGTCAGAGAGCAAAAATAAAATCCCTATCCGCAACTGAAGTGGTTGTGAGAAACCTGGATAAAAAATACAACTCTATTTCAAAACTAATCGCAGAGCGTCCCCACTACTCCCGTTTACTTGCTGAACTTAAGGTGAGACAGCCCGACGGTGTGAGAATTGAATCTATGGATATAAAGGACGGAATCGTAAATTACACGGGAGATGCGGATAATTACATTCTGATTGCCAATTTTATAAACAGTCTATTAAATAAGGATTTTCCTGGAGGCGACCCGGAACTAAAAGATTTGTTTACGGAAGTTAAGCTTAATTCCGTAACCTTAGATCAGAATAAAAGTACAGTAAGATTCTTTATTGTAGTCAACTACGACACGACAAAAATAAAATTATGAACGAAGAAAATATAGAAAATAAAATTAAGGAAATAAACCTCAGCGCAATCAAAGATGTAATTGTGGATTTTGTGTTCCCTATTATCGGTTTGGGTATTACAGCTGTGCTGTTCTTTGTCTACATTAAACCTACGTACGCCAAAGTTAATGAGCTTAAACAGCAAGTGACTGAACAAACTGCGGTGCTGGAAGTTTTAAACACCAAAGCAGCAGCCCTGACAAAAATGAAAGACTTTAACACGGTTCTGGAAGAAAACGCCGGCCTGGTGGAAAGATTGTACGTTTCGGAGTCGAACGTTCCGCAGCTCCTGGACCAGGTACATCAGATTGCAACTAACGCGGGAATGTCCGTAGACCGATTGAACTACTCTTACTCCGGAGCAACAACAGGCGCGAACGCGGATGCTACGTCAGACCAAAGGAAAGAAGATATTAGCGGGGTTGTTAATGTTGCGGCGACGATAACCGGTTCTTATGAGCAGATGGTTGTTTTCATGCAGGAAATTGAGAAAGCGGCCAGAATAGCCTATGTCACTACCTTCAGATTTGGGAAAGATTCGAACATAAGTGCGGATACCCTGATAAACGTAAATGTAAACGTCGACTCTCCCTACATGTACGTACAATCTATTGCCGTTACTGACGATCCTATTACTTTGGATATTACCTCCCCGGCTTTTGTCGAATTTATGAACAGCGTCAAAGATTATAAATATTACGAATTTCTTAACCCCGACATAGTCACTACGGAAGAAGTTGAAACTACTGAAGTGGCTGCCCCTGCCGTAGAAACTACTGAGCAGCCTGTTGTAGAGCAGCCTGATGAGCCCGAAACGCCTTTTGATTTGTAAAAGTTTGTGAGTAATTATGCGTCCGGAGAATTTTCCTCTTTCCATCTCTCTATTTCTTTGTGATTGCCTGAAAGTAAAACGTCCGGGACCTTTTTTCCTTTGAATATTTCCGGGCGTGTGTATTGCGGATATTCTAAATTGCCGTTAGAAAATGATTCGTTAGTTACGGCGTCCTCCTTTTCAATGACCTGTGGTAATAATCTTGTGATACTTTCCAAAATTGTTAAGGCAGGTACCTCTCCGCCCGAAAGAACATAATCTCCTACGCTTATGACGTCAGTAACGTAATTCTCTTCTACCCTCGCGTCAACTCCTTCGTACCTTCCACATATTAAAGTAATCTCCTGCGCTTTAGTTAATTCTTCCGCATATTTTTGATCATATTTTTTTCCACGGGGTGACAGTAATATAACCCGTGTACCTTCTTTTTTTACAACGTTTTCGGGTAACTCGCTGTGGATATAGTTTAGCGCATCGTAGATGGGCTGAGGCATTAGAAGCATCCCGGTTCCTCCTCCGAATGGTTTGTCGTCTACAGTTCCTCTTTTATCCAACGCGTAATCTCTGAGGTTCCACAGTTTGTATTCGGCCGCGTTTTTCTCAACTGCCCTTTTGAAAGGTAAAAATTCTAAATGAGGTTGTATAAGTTCGGGAAATAAAGTGAGAACGTTAAATCTGATCATCTTCTTTTATGTTAACACTGATTCTTATGTCGTCTTTGATTGCTTTAGCTTTGGCCATATTTCTGATGCTCTTGATGTTTCTGCCTTCCTTACCAATTAGTGTGCCCATATCTTCTTTGGCTGCAGAAATTGTGTAAACAAAAACGCCTTCTTCGTTGATTTCCTCAACTTCAATAGCTTCGGGTTTGGATACTATTTGGCGGACTATGTAAATTATGAAATCTTTCATATTAAGCCTGTTCGGGGGTTTCTTCGGTAGCCGGTGCAGCCTCTTCGGCTACAGGTTTTTCTTCCTTGACTTCTTTTTCCGAACCTTTTTCTGCGGTTTCTTCTTTACCGGGCTTGTACTTTGTGTATTCATACTTTCCTTCTACAATTCTTTTTACTGCGTCGGAAACAATGGCGCCCTTTGATATCCAATCCTGAAGTTTTTTCTTGTCGTAGTCAAAAGTTGCCGGAGTTGTTGATGGATTATAATATCCGATCAAATCCAAATATTTACCGTCTCTTTTGGTTCTGGTCTGCGTAGCTACCATTCTGTAAGATGGTAAATTTTTTCGCCCTGTTCTTGTTAATCTGATTGTTACCGACATAACTGGTTGATTTTAGCAGATGGTGTTGGGGTTGTCTACACCTCAACAATAACCTTTAATCGCCTTTTTCCATTCTTTTTAAACCACTTTCTGCTGCTGCCTGCTCGGCCCTTTGTTTGCTTTTTCCCTCTCCTATACCCCAACTCTCTTTACCTATGAAAACGCCCATCTTAAAGGTTTTTTCATGATCAGGTCCCCAGGAATCTATTATCTGATAAACCGGGGTTATGCCGAATTTGTCCTGTGCCATTTCCTGAAATTGAGATTTCGAGTCTTTGAAGATGTCGTTGTCGACGATATTGGAAATTTTAGAAAAAAGCTCTTTTTCCAGGAATTCGCGGCACCTCTCAAGTCCTCTATCAAGGTAAAGGGCGCCCAGCACTGCCTCGAACGTGTTGGCCAGTATGTATTCCCTTTCTCTTCCTCCTGTTGCTTCCTCGCCGTTGGACAGGAGTAGAAGGCTGCCGTATCCCATCCTTTTAGCCTCCTGAGCCAGAGAGGACGTGCAAACTACCGATGAGCGGTAATTGGTCATTTCTCCCTCGGGAGCTTCGGGGTAGGTTTTGTAGAGAAACTCGCTGGAAAGGAGCTGAAGTACGGCGTCCCCCAAAAATTCCAATCTTTCGTTCGAGGGATTTTCACATTCGTGGTGCTCGTTTAAGTAAGAACGATGAGTAAAGGCCGTTTTAAACAGTTCTTCACCGGCCAGATCTGCGCCTAATATTTGTTTTGTTTTATCGAAATCAAACGACATTATCGACTTTTCCGTGCCCGTTCCGAACTTTCACCGCGACATCCGTCACGGGTAAAATACGGCCGGATACTAATCAATTTTCTCACTAAGCAGGTCTATTAAGTCCTGCACCGTTACAATGTTTTCCTGCTCAGATACCAGCTCTACCTGAAACATTTCTTCAAGTTCGGAAAGTATCTCAAGAAGCTCCATTTCACCGACGTTAAGGTCGTCCTCAAAAAATGAGCCTTCATGTATTTCAGAGGGAGAAACTCCCGCTTTTTCTTCTATTACTTTTTTAGTTTTTGCAAAATATTCGCTATTCATCTTTTTTCTCCAAATAATTTCCTATAACTGTGCCGAGAACCCCGTTCACAAATTTGTGTGAAGTGTCGTTCCCGAACTCTTTGGCCAGTTCGACGGCCTCATCCACGACTACCTTGACAGGTGCCTTTTTACCGAACAGCAACTCAAAGACCGCAATTCTGAGTACTACTAAATCAATTTTGGCTATTTTGTCAATAGGCCACTCCGGAGCGCTCTCCTCGATTACCTTGTCTATCTCGTTGATGTGGGATTTGACACCCTCAAAAATGTACTCAGTTAGTTCGGTGTCCTGCTCTCCGGGCTGTTCTTCCAACAGGTCCTTTGACAACATAATTGCGTCTTGTTTGTCGGTTTCCGTAAACAGCCAGCAAAAAATAGATGTCAAAGCAAGTTTTCTGGAAGTGTGCCTCGGATCCGCGAAAGATTTCATTATGTAATTATATCCGAATTATTAAAGCTCGATATACTCTTCAACGTGAGGTCTTTTGTAAGCTTTGTTGTCCGAAGTTTTTACAGCTTGAACGCGCACTCTTTTGTAGTGAGCGCCTCTTTTTTTCCTTGTTCTTGATAGAGAATGTTTGCGTTTTGGTACTGCCATACAGTGTGAAATATAAAGGTTTGAGGCTTTGCTGTCAAATAGAATCGGTTTCCGGGGTTGCCAAATCCCCCAAAATATGCTATAAGTTACTTTGCTTTTCCGATACCGACCTGAATACACTTTAAAAGGAGAGAAAAAAATGGATATAGACAAGAATTGGGAATACGTTGGTATCTGCAGGAATGGTATGGGTGGTGCGAAGCGCGTGTACAAGGACAAAAAAGCCGGGAATTTTGTGTTAGCAACATTTGACACAGGGTTCAGCCAGGAAGAAATCTTAAACACGCAGAGGTTCGCGTCTTTAAATGATGTGAAAAAGTACCTGCACCCGGCAACAATTAATTGATTTTGGTCTGCGTGGTCTGAAGAAAGCGGAAAAGCAAAAAAGGGGTTATTGAATTACTCGAGTATCAATAACCCCGCTTTCTTTTTATAACGTCGTAAACACTGACACCGAACTTCCTAGTATCAACCACTTCAAATAGCGTCTTTTCAAGAATTTGTGTTATGTCTACCCCATCCTCGTGAAAATAGAATATTACACCACCGTCTTTTAGAGAATTACCCAGATTTTTAAATAAATGTGTGTGTGAAGTGTCGTTGTAGAAAGGATCCATAAAGATCAAGTCGTACTTCGTTTCAGTACCCGCAACATACTTAACGGCATTTTTTAGGGTAACCGAAGACTTTTCAAAAAAACCACAGTTCTCCACGTTTTTTCTTATAGCCTCGGCGCTGTCCTTGTCCCCATCCACGAAATCGCACCAGGCAGCTCCACGGCTTAAAGCTTCTATACCTAAATTTCCGCTACCTGCAAATAAATCTAAACAAACGGCCCCCTCTACCTTGTCTCCGATAATAGAAAAAAGTGAGGATTTGGCAATTTCCTGAACTGCCCTAAAACCGGGTATATCCGGCACGGCGAGTTTTTTGTTTTTTGCTGAACCCGTTGTAATTCTTAATTCCATACTAATTGTTAGGTATATATTCTCCTGCTTCCTGTGTCAATCTTTCTTTTAGCAGGGGGTAATAGTCCAAAAATGGGTAAATTTCCTTGGCTTCATCTTTTGCATCTTCGAGCATTTTGACGTTAAACATATCGGCGATTTTAAATCTTTTGAACCCGTGCTGACTTGCCCCGAAAATATCTCCCTGTCCCCTGGCCCTCATATCGATTTCCGCAAGTTCCATACCGTTGTCTATTGTTTCCAGGTTTTTCAGTCTCGCGTAGGCACTTGGTGAATGAGTGCTCAAAAAAGTTAAACAGTAGCCCTCTTTTGACCCCCTGCCTACCCTTCCCCGCAATTGGTGTAAACTGGCCAGTCCGTACCTTTCTGCGCTCTCTATGACCATCACAGTGGCTTCAGGCACGTCTATTCCCACCTCTATGACCGGGGTGGACACCAATACCTTTATTTTGCCTTTTCTGAACTTTTCAATAACCTCTTCTTTTTCTTTCGGTTTCATTTTTCCGTGGAGGAGGCCCATCTCAACGTCCTTAAAGTAAGTTTTCTTAAGAGAGGCGTATTCGGCTTCGGCGGCCTTTACGTTTTCGAAGCTCAGGGTTTCGCTTTCTTCTATTAAGGGGCAGACAATAAAAGTAGGTTCGTTTTTCTGTCTTATCCATTGATAGGCTTTGTCGCGGGCATTTTCCGGGATTACTTTGGTCGAAACCTTTCTCTCTTTATTGGGATGCGTATCTAAAACCGATATTGAAAGGTCTCCATAAATGGTAAGGGCAAGCGTTCTTGGTATGGGTGTGGCCGTCATTGCAAGTAAATGTGGCACGGTTCCGTCGTTGGCCATTTCCAGAATCTTTCCCCTCTGTTCTACCCCGAATCTATGTTGTTCGTCTATTACTACTAACTCAACGTCTTTAAACTTTTCCTTGGAATAGATGAGGGCGTGTGTACCTATTAAAATATCGAAATCGGTGTCATCAGGCTTTGTAGACCCAGTAATGAGGTCAATTTTTACTCCCAGAGGTGACAGAAGGCGCGAAAAAGTTTCATAGTGCTGGGCAGCTAATATTTCAGTAGGAGCCATATAAAGTGTTTTAAAACCGTTAAGGTGTGTGTTGTAGGAGGCAATCAGGGCAACCAGAGTTTTTCCCGTGCCGACATCTCCTTCAAGAAGACGGTTCATGGGGTGTTCCAATGTGAGGTCTTTCAATACTTCTTCGGCTGCTTTTTCCTGGGAATCAGTGAGTTTAAAGGGCAACGTACGGATAAAAGAGTCGATTTGGGTATTTTTTACAGTCATTACGGCACTTTTAAGCTTAGATTCCCACTGAACGCGTCTTTTTTCCACTTTCAGGAGTTCGAGAAACAATTCTTCGAACTGGAATCTTTTCTTAGCTTTTTCAGCACTAATCTCTGTATCCGGAAAGTGAATCTGCCTAAGTGCCCAATCAAATTTACTCAAACTGTGTTTATTTATTGTGTTTTCGGGTAGAAACTCCTCGAGACCTATTTCCCCCAACACGACGTCGTTAATTCTAGCCCTCAACCACTTGGAGGAAACTCCTAAAGTTTCCGGGTATACCGGCACCAGGCGTCCGGTGTTCAAATTCACTTCTCTACTCTCCTCGAGCTCGGGGCTTATAAACGAAAGTTTCCTGTCGAAGCTGCCTACCTTTCCACTAACCGTGTACTCCCGTCCCGTTTTTATTGTAGTTTTTAGATAGTGCTGGTTGAAAAATATCAAATCGATTTTTTCTGTGCCGCTAGTTACAACAACTTTTGTAAGCCTTTTTCCGTTTCTTGTGAAAATATTTGTTACGGATTCGACAATTCCCTTAATCGTGGTTGTTTCATTTTCCAGCAATTCGCTGATATTTTTTACATTAGAATAGTCCTCGTACCTAAAAGGAAAGTGATATAACAAGTCCTGAACTGTCCCAATTTCTAAATTTTCCAAAAGCTTTTTGTATTTAGGCCCGATCTTCGGTACCACCCCGACCGGAGATGTCAGTTTCATTAAATATATTTTACTTGTTTTCAGAATTAACGTAACATTTATCGGTTAACCACATGAGAGGAGAATAAAAATGAGTGTGTTCGACGCTGAGACCTTACCTGTCGGATTTAGTGACATCAATATTGCCTCGATGATTGTTAAAGAATACACGGATCTGTTTCCCGAAGACGATTATGTTCCGGAGATCGAAAAGTGTTGCGAGGCCAACGGTTTTTCAGTAGTAATAAATGTTCCTAAAGAAAAGTATACTAACTTCGATTTTGCTTTCATGGTAGTCACAGGTGGTTAACAGTACGTAGGCCGGGTTTTTGCTTCCCTTAAAGGATCAAACGCCCGGCTTTTCTTAGAGTACGTAAGGAAGAACTGACGTTGCGATAAGAGCCAGCGTGCTCACTATTATGACGGCTTTATAGATGTTGTCTTTTCTGAAAACTCTTTTTATTTTTTTCTTTACATCCTTACTGATCATTATTTTTCTCCAACTTTGAAATATTTTCTCTTTCCGAATTTTACTACTGTTCCTGGTGTAAATTCTATCTCTATTTGAATAGAAACAACTTTTTTTCCGTTCACCTCTACCCCGCCCTGCTCAACTATTCTTTTAATATGGCTGGCCGATTTGGAATCTTTTAGTGCTTTTCGTAAAAATTCCGTAACGGACATTGTTCCCGAAACCGTTACTATTTCGGTATCCTCATCGGAAATATCTTTTTTTTGAACTGTCCTTTCAAAATGTTTTTGGGCTTTGTCTGCTTCTTCTGCGCCTTTGATAATTTTTACTACTTCGAACGCCATAAGTTTTTTAAAGGTCATCGGATTTTCCCCGTCCTGGATTTTCTTGTTGATTTCCCAGATTTCTTCCATAGGTACGTCTGTCAAAAGTCTCAGACATTTTGTTATAAGTTCGTCCGGGTACGACATTGCCTTTCCGTACATCACTTCAGACTTGTCGGCCAGGTTTATGCCGTTGCCTTTGGTCTTGCTCATAGTTAGTGCGTCGGGAGCTTCCATCATTTCGTTTGTTCTAACGAACTTGTCTTTGCCCAAGTATCTTTTTACCAGTTCCCTGCCCATAAGCATGTTAAATGTCTGGTCAGTACCACCAATTTCCAGGTCTACGCCCATCGCTACGCTGTCAAAGCCTTGCATAAGGGGGTAAATAAATTCCTGCAGACCGATGGGGCTATTCTTCTGAAGTCTTTTTGCAAAGAGGTCGCGCTCGATCATTTGCTGAACTGTGGCGTTTGATAAAAGTTTAATAAGATCGGCCAACCCGATTTTTGAAAGCCACTCGTGGTTGCGCATAAATTTAACGGGATTTTCACCCTCGAAGTCTATTAGCTGGGCTGCTTGTTCTTTCCAGCCGGCCATGTTTTTCTGCACCTGTTCTTCAGTCATCAAAGGTCTGGCTGAGTCTTTGTCGGGGTCTCCTACCAAAGTTGTAAAATCTCCGACCAAAAATATGGCTTCGTGCCCCAGCTGCTGCAAGATTCTTAAGGCCCTTATTCCCATAGCGTGGCCGACGTGCAGATACGGTCCTGTAGGATCAAAACCCTGATACGCTTTTATTTTTTCTCCGGAAAGTAGTTTCTTTTTAAGCGCGTCTTTTGAGGGGTAAATCGAATCGACCCCTCTTTCAAGAAAAGTGTTTATCAGTTTTTCGTCTGTGCTGACTTTAGGCATATTACCAGTATATTATACTTCGGAACCGAAAACTATATAGGTAAGGACGGTTCGGGTAAAAAAAGAGCCGCCGATACTTTTTGAGTATAAGCGGCCCTGCGGGTCTAGATAAAACCGATTGGTTTTGCGGCGTAGCTGAAACGATAACGTCCTGAACATTCCTGGGCACATCCTTTTATTTGGTATACAGCCCTTTCTACACGGATGAATAGTCCTTTGTTGTACTCGACGTCAGAGAGAAGTTCACTCCTGCCGGCGGCTTCCCCATTAAAATTGACTGGGTTTTCCATGGTCCCCGGTGGGTACTTGCCGTTTCTTTTGATGTGACCTTTACTCATATCCATTTCTCTACCCTCCTCTCCTCTCAATATGATTTCGGTACAGATTATCACTTTTGGCTGACGAATAAAAGAAGACAAAAAAAAGCCGGGAGCATCGAAGTTTATTCGGTGTCGTCCCGGCGGGGTGCTATTAAGTTTTTAGTAGTGCCAACTTAAAATCTAAACGGAACCGTATTTTTCGAATCGGTCGTTAAGGTAAGTCAGGCGCTCGCGGGCTTGCTTGCAAAGATCTTCGCCTTTCGCGCGTTTTTCTTTACTTTTTCCCAGCAGGGCAACAAGTTCGCCTTTTTCCTTAGTGTTAAGCTTTTTTTGACACCCCATCTTTAGTACTCCTCTCAGAAAAGTAGTGGCGGGTTTGCGTCGGTGATTTCGTGTATACACTGATACTCGGTTTCACCATAGTCACGGCGGATGAACACCACGTCAATAGTGTGCTCGTAGCCGTTGCTCTCACGTATTTTTACGTCGCTGCCTCCGTGAATTACAGTTTGGGTTTTCAGATAGCGCTTTTCTTTGTAAAGCTGTTTATCCTTTGCCAGCCGGCCATTGCAGTTAAGCAAAAGCCCGAACCTGTCTTTCACAACCACCCGAACATCCATTTACCCTTCTCCTTTTTTATGGAATTACGCCATATTACAGCAAAAAGGCGCAATAATCAAACCGTTTTTGAACTGCCCTACCCTGCTACATAATGGTATAATTTTGTAATGCCGGTCAGGAAAACGGGAAAATATAGAACATATAGACCGAAAAGTAGCTTTTTTTCGAAATTTAAATTGCCGGACATTTTCGGCTCCTCGGGCGTAAAGGCCGTTACAGGTTTTTATAAGAAAAATAGGCCGGAAACTGTTTCACTTGCAGGCCTTGGTGCGAAAAAGCTGAAAACTTATACAGTTATCGCGTCTGTCGTTTTAACCTTAATGGTAGTAGGTCTGTTTGGGACGGTTGTAGTTTTCGCCTATTTTTCCAGAGAACTGCCCAATCCTACTCAATTGCTCGAAAGAAGCTTTGAGCTATCCACGAGGTTTTACGACCGTAACGACAAGCTAATCTACGAAGTGTTCGGGGACAAGAACAGAACTTTGGTTAAGATGGAAGACGTAAATCCTTATGTTACTTACGCTACGTTGTCCACTGAAGACTCTGAATTTTACTTGCACCAGGGATACTCACTGCGGGGCATGGCCAGAGCGCTAGTTAATACTTTTACAGGTGAAGGCCTTCAGGGGGGCTCCACATTAACCCAGCAGGTCATAAAGAACACTCTTTTAACTCAGGATAGGACTTTAGTGCGTAAGATCAAGGAAATGATCCTTTCTTTGCAGTTGGAGAACAGATACAGCAAAGACGAAATTATCCAAATGTATTTGAATGAAACTCCATACGGCGGCCAGAATTACGGAATTTACAGCGCTTCAAAGGCGTATTTCAACAAATTACCCAAAGACCTTACTATTGCCGAATCAGCTTACCTTGCCGGACTGCCCCAAAGACCGAGCTATTACTCACAGTTTGGGGTAAATCCTGAGGCCGGGATAGAAAGAAAGGACTACGTTCTCTATTTAATGCGTGAAAGAGGCTGGGTCGCCGGAGACGGGAAAAGACACTACCTAAGCCAGGAAGATTATGACGCCGCTAAGAACGAGGAACTTAAATTTGAGACCGCACGCGTGCCCTTAGAAGCACCCCATTTCGTCTTTTACGCCAAACAATATTTAATCGATATCTTAGGCGAGGATGCGGTTGAAAAGGGCGGTTTGAAAGTTAAAACCTCAGTCGATTTGGATTTGCAGAAAGTGGCTCAGGAAACGGTTACCACCGAACTTGAGGAATCAGTAAATCTTAATGTTTGGAATGGGGCAATGGTTGTTTTGGACCCTAAAACTGGCCAAATATTGGCGATGGTCGGATCTAAAGGGTATAACCTCGATGCCCAGCCCGAAGGTTGTATCTCCGGAACTTCCGGAGAGAATTCCTGCAAGTTTGACCCCTACGTCAATGTGGCAGTATCGGACAGACAGCCGGGCTCGGCCATTAAACCTATAACCTACGCAAACATGCTCGCGCAGGGCTACTCAGCAGCCTACCCGCTTTTGGATATGCCCATTTCTTTTGAAGGTTCAGCGCCCGACAAGCCGTACATCCCCGAAAATTATGACGGTATTTTCAGAGGTGTCGTACCTTTGAGACGTTCGCTGGGCAATTCCTTGAATATTCCAGCCGTTGAGGCACTGAAGATCGGTGGAATAGACAATATGATCGATTTGGCGGAAAAGATGGGCATTACAACGTTCAAAGACAGACAACGATACGGATTAGCCCTGACTTTAGGTGGTGGCGAAACCAAGTTATTGGAACTTACCGGCGCGTACTCAGTATTTGCCGCCGAAGGAATGTTCCATCAGCCCGTTCCTATAATAGAAGTTCAGGACTCCAACGGAAAGGTCGTTTATAAACCTCAGGTGCAGGGGGTCAGGGCACTCGAAGATGGAACCGCATTTTTAATCTCAGATATTTTGTCGGATAACGGTGCGCGCTCTGATGTATTTGGTACAGCAAGCTTGTTGAATATTCCCGGTCACACTGTTGCCGTAAAAACAGGAACAACCGACGATAAAAGAGATAACTACGCCATAGGGTACACACCTTCGGTAGTTGTCGGTGTGTGGGTCGGAAACAGCAATAACGAAAAGATGAATCCTTACATCGCCTCAGGTATTACAGGAGCTTCCCCAATTTGGAATACTTTCATAAAAGAGTATCTAAAGGATAAAACCGATGAAAAATTTAAAGTACCTTCAAATGTTGAAAAATTCGAGGTCGACAGGCTTACAGGAGGCCTGCCTTTTGAAGGTTTCGACAAACGTAGCGAGTGGTTTATAAAGGGCACCGAACCTACGGCAAAAAGTGACTGGTTTCAGAGACTTGAAGTATGCAAAATAGACGGAAGAATCGCGAATGAAGGCTGCAAAGAGGCGGGGGAAACCGATGAAATAAGCTTTGTCCGTGTAACCGCTCCTTATAGCGAGTGGCAGCCGGCAGTCGACGCCTGGGTTAAAGAAAAATACAAAGAGGACGATAGATTCTTCCCTCCTCTTATGCAGTCTAAACTCGAGTTCGACGGAGATGAGGTTTCAAATAAAGATGACGTAAACGTACAAATCGTCGGGGTAAAGGACGGCCAGAACGTTCCGTTAAAATTCAGACTTAATGTTGAGGTATCAGCTTACAACGACATCAAAATAGTACGTATCTACATGGACGGAGACAAAGTTGCTGAGGACGACGCAAGTCCTTACGGATATAATTTCGAGTTGGACGCGTCGAAAATAGGAAGCCACGAATTTGAGGCTACCGTCACGGACGACGACGATAATAAGGGCAGCGCCAAGATTAGACTTAACGTGGTCGGGTACGCGAGGCAATAGGCATAAAGGCGCCGTTTCCCTTGACAATACTGCCCTGCCCTGCAATATTTGGTTAGAGATTATGAAATTAGATATAGAGTCAATCAAATCAGAAGCTAAGGAGATGTTGGAAAAATCCGGGGAGCCCGGAAGCCTCGCCGAATGGTATTCAAAATACCTTGGCAAAAAAGGTATTCTCAGAACACTAACCTCCGACGTTTCAGACCTGGCTGTTGAAGAGAAAAAAGAACTGGGGAGAAAAGTGAATGAGCTTAAATCCTATCTCGAAGAAGCCTACGCGGGAATTCTCAACTCTGTTACATCCATAAAAAAGGACAAACCTCTGGAAAACTTTTACAAAACTTTACCTGGAAAAAAGCCTGAAATCGGCCATCTCCACTTAATAACTCAGGCAATACGCGAAATAAACGAAGTATTTTCTAAACTTGGATTTATAAGAGTCAGATATCCGGAAGTTGAATGGGACTACTACTCTTTCGAAGCACTAAACATGCCGAAAACTCACCCTGCGCGCGACGAATGGGAGACATTTTTTATAGACCTACCGGAAGATCCTAAGTTAGGGAAAGTCGTTATTACGCCCCATACATCAAACGGCCAGATACGTGAGATGCTGAAGGGCGATTTGCCTATAAGAATGCTCAATATTTCGCGCTGTGGGAGAAGACAAAGCGACATAAACCACGTTCCCACCTTTTATCAGTTCGAGGGGCTTGTGATAGATAAAAACATTAGTATTACTCACCTAAAGGGCGTTTTAGAATACCTAATCTATAATTTTTTTGGTAAGGACACTAAGTTCCGCTTAAGACCCTATGATTTCAGGTTCACAGAGCCGAGTTTTGAGGTAGATGTTACATGTGGAATATGCGGAGGAAAAGGATGCCGTTTCTGCAAAGAAGGGTGGGTTGAACTCGGCGGCGCGGGAATGGTACACCCCAATGTCTTGAGGGCAGGCGGGATAGACCCGGATGTTTACTCCGGATTTGCCTTCGGATGGGGCGTTGAAAGGGTTCTCATGATGAGAACCGGCTTAAAGATTGACGACATACGCTATCTTTTTGAAAATAATTTAAAGTTTTTGGAGCAATTTTAAAATGAACGTACTCATACCTTTTTCTTGGTTAAAAGACTACGTGAAAACTAATGCTGGAATCCGTGATGTGGCAAAAGCTTTATCCGAGCACTCGTTTAGTGTCGAAAAAATAATAGACGACGATGTGCTCGAAATCGAAGTAACACCCAACAGAGGTGACGGATTATCGGTATTAGGCATAGCGAGAGAATTAGCAGCAGTACTCCCCGTGAAAGGCTTTTCTGCGGAATGGCTCAAAAAGGCATTTACCGTAAAGAAATATTCAGGAAAGGACAAGCTGAAGGTAACAATTTCTGACAATTCCTTGGTCCCGCGTTTCAGCGCTGCAGTAATAGATAAAGTTAAAGTAAAGGAATCACCGGTACTAATTAAAGAAAGGTTGTCAAAGGTCGGTATAAGGGCAATTAACAATGTTGTGGATGTTACAAACTACTACATGATTGAGCTGGGCCAGCCGATGCACGCGTTTGATTATGACAAGATAGCCGGGCACGAAATGATTGTCCGGGAATCCAAAAAAGGTGAGGAGATTGTTACATTAGATGCGGTAAAAAGAATTTTGCCCGAAGGCGTAATCGTAATTGAAGACGGTGACGGCAGGTTAATAGACCTCTGCGGCATTATGGGAGCGCAGAACAGTGAGGTCGACGAAAATACCACCAAAGTTCTCCTTTTCGTACAGGTATACGACCCCGTCAGAATAAGGAAATCTTCAATGAGTTTGGGACACCGCACTGAAGCTGCCCTCCGTTTCGAAAAAGGTGTGGATTTTGAGAGCGTTATTCCTTCCTTACAAACTGCGGTGGGAATGTTGACTGAACTGAGCGGGGGCGAAGTTTCATCAGAGCTTATAGACTTAACAGGAACCGTCTACACTAAAAAACATATTAAGATCGATTACGAAAAAATTAACAAAATCGCGGGCACCGAAATAAAAAAAGATTTTGTAAACGCCACTCTTACTTCTTTAGGTTTTGTAATTAAAGGAAACGATGTTTATGTTCCTTCGTGGAGATACGACGACATTGAAATTATCGAAGACCTTGCAGAAGAAGTAATAAGGATTTACGGCTATCAGAAGCTGCCTAACGAACTTCCGGGCGGCACCCTACCCCACCACGCTAAGATGGGTACGTTTGCACTTGAAGATAAAGCTAAAGACTTTTTGAAACATATGGGATTTTTTGAGTGCTATAACTATTCTGCTGTACCGGGTAGTATGGCGGGACACGGTGCACTAAAAGTGAAAAATCCGCTTAACGCCGATCTTGAATTTTTGAGAGTATCTTTAACACCCAAGCTTTTAGACGTATTAAACAAAAATAAGGGCTATTCCGAAACTGTAAAACTTTTTGAACTTTCGTCCGTCTATCTTTCGAAAAAAGGAGACTTGCCCGACCAACCCTATATGCTTGGAATGACCGTCAGAGGCGTCGATTTCCTTGTATTTAAAGGAATTGTCGAGGCTCTTTTTGAGGAGTTGCGTGTAGCAGGAGACTTTGGATTTGAAATTACGGAGCACCCCGGCGGGGTTTTAAGCTGCGAGTTGCCGTTTGACAAACTTGTGGATGCAGCCGGAGGCGGCAGAGTTTATTCGCCCCTGACCGGATTTAATTCTATAAAAGAGGACATAACAATTATTGTGGGGGACGCCACATCTTTTTCCGAAATAATAAGTGCGGTGAGTAACACGGACGTGCGGGTTAACAAAGTCGGCTTTAAGGATATGTATGAAGATGCCCTGACCCTCTCAATAGAATTTTTAGATCGCGCAAAACAAATCACATCCGAAGAGACAAAAGTTATCAGGGACGGAATAATAAAAAATCTGGATTCTAAGTACGGAATTAAATTAAAAGCCTAAAGTTTTAAACGGTGTATCCCTGTGCTTGAAGTTTGAATGCGTTAGCGTAATTCCCGTTTTGAGCCATTAATGTTTCATGCGAGCCCGATTCTATTATCTGTCCATTTTCCATAACCACAATACGGTCGGCGTTGCGAACTGTAGAAAATCTGTGCGACACAATAATAACCGTCTTGTTCTTAAAAAATTCGTAAATTTTGTTAAAAATATTGTATTCGGACACCGGGTCGATTGAAGCGGTAGGTTCGTCAAAAACCACAATCGGCGAGTTTCTGTAAAAGAATCTTGCAAGGGCCAGCTTTTGCCACTGTCCTGTGCTCGGTCTTATGCCGCCTTTAAATTTTTCACTCAGTATCTGATCATATTTATTGTCATATTTTTCGATAAAGTTATCAGCATCAGCAGCCCGGGCTGCAAGCTGGATTTTACCCATATCCAGATCACCGTTGGGGTTACCGAGATAGATGTTGTCCTTAACCGAAAGGAAAGGATAGGAATTATAATCCTGAAAGAGCACGCCCATATTTTGATAAAGTGTGTCAATTTCGATCTCATTAATAACGACTCCGTTTACTAAAATTTGTCCGTTTGAAACTCTGTAGAACCGGGAAAGGAGTTTAATTAATGTGGTCTTGCCTGCCCCGTTCTGACCTACAATAGCAATCTTTTCTCCGGGTTTTACATTTAATGTCAGATTTTCTATGACTGTTCTGTTTGTCCCGGGGTAAGAGAAAGAGATGTTATTAAAATCTATAGAAGGTCCTTTTGAAAGTACTCCAAGTTTTGTTTTTCCGTCTTCGAAGGCAGGTTCCATCCGGAAAAGTTTATAGGTTTCTTTTAGTTGTAGTGAAAGTTCAAAAAGGTCGTTAAATTCTCTAATTACGTTTGTTATTGAGTTCTGCAGTATATTCAAAGCGCGCATCCAGAATACTGTATCCCCCACAGTAATAACTTTAGCAATGAGCTGCTTGAAAATTTGGATGTAACCTCCGATTATTACTAAGTCGTTAAGAAACCCAAATGCGTGTCCTCCGATTCTTCCCTTTCTAAATATTTCAAGCCTCTTATTAATTAGAAAGTCCTGGATATCCGAGTATTTCCTGTCCAGATAATTAAAGGCATTGTTTATATTTATTTCGTGAAGTCTTACAGAACTTGTGAGGTCCATCATAATATTAGAACCTACCCTTCTTGTTTCAGTATTGTCGTAATCGAATTTGTATATTTTTTTTCTAACGGATTTATCGAATAGTAAATATGGAATTGATGTGGCAATAATAAGAGGCGCGAAAAGCGGCATGAAACTCACAGTGATGGAAATTGTCGTAATCATCTTTACAATACTTGCCAAAAACGATATTGACTCCTGTGTGTAGGGCAACAGACTTCCTAGGTATTCATTAGTCCTGTTTATTGTGTTGTTTACTTCGGGTATTTCCAGAGTTTGGGTTCCGAGAGACTGTATTTTTTTATATTGCTGTTTTCGTACCTGATAACCGCTTACGGTTCTGATATGCATATTTGAGTACGAGTGTAAAAAGTTTATTAGGGTTTGGAACACAGAGTATCCAAATAATATGAAAATATAGGGGTACAGAAATGTTAGGGAGGCTCCGGGCATTTGAGCAACCTTTATAAGTTCATCTACAGCCTTAGCAAAAATATATGTATAAACAATGTCGTTCCATTGCCTTATTATTGATGTTCCTATGAGGAGTGAAAAATATACCGGGTGTACGCGGTAGATGGTTGCCAAAGCCCATTTGGTTATCTTTACGAATTCATTAAGATCTACTTTGTCGGTTTCGTATCTTGAAACTTTTTCGGCAGTATCCATAGAAATCTATTTATGCAGGTTAACCCTTCTTAACGGCGTTCACTACCTTTTCAAAGTCTTTAGGCTCGTTTATTGCCATTTCAGAAAGAGTTTTTCTGTTGAGAAGAATGTCGGCTTTTTTTAGACCTGCTATAAATCTCGAGTACTTCATATCGTACTGGATTAAAGCCGCGCTTAAGCGTGTTATCCAAAGTCTTCTCATGTCTCTTTTTCGTTGTTTTCTTCCTTCAAAAGCGTGTTCGCCGGCTCTTATTACGCCTTCCTGAGCTCTTCTGAAAAGTCTATTCCTGGTGCCTCTGTAGCCTTTTGCCAGTTTTAATACTTTTTTATGTTTTGCGTGGGCTCTTGGCCCGCCTTTTACTCTAGCCATTATTTAATTCCTTTGCCTTTCTTAACCAATAAACTTCTCATAATTTTAATATGACCTCTGTCGAGCTGTTCGCTCGTCTGTGTTTTTCTGTGTTTTCTGCTTGAGCTCCATTTTCTTTTCAAATGACCTATGCTCACACTTTTTTTTATGAGCTTACCGTTTTTGGTAACCCTTATTCTTTTTAGTAATGTTTTTTTCGATTTCATTTTCGGCATAAATTTTTCCTTGTCAGACCCGGATTATTTGGGAATGAAAATCTCCCAGACCATCTGTCCCATTCTTTTAGGCGGAGATTCTATCTTTCCGTCTTCAGCTAATCCTTCTTCTATCTTTTTTAATTTTTCAAACGCGACTTCGGGAAACATTCCTTCTCTTCCCCGCATCTTCACTGTTATCTTTACCCTGTTCCCGTCCCCTAAAAATTCTTTGGCCCTGTCAATGTATCTGTTAATGTCACCCTCGTCGGTGTGCGGGCCGAACCTTAGTTCTTTCAGTTCGCTTTTTTTACTTTTTACTTTTGCAGCACTTAGTTTCTTTCTCTCATCGTAAAGAAACTTAGAAAAATCTACAATTTTGGCTACCGGTATTTGGGCGTTCGGCGCCACTAAAAGCAAATCAAGTTCCCTTTCTTTTGCAATATTTAAAGCTTTGAAAGTCTCCAAAACCCCTAAATTCTTGCCTTCCTCGTCAATTACCACCAGCTGTCGAACTCTTATCCGATCGTTTAGTATGTGTTGATTCTGTATAGCCTATTTCCTCCCATAACTGCAATAAATTACCATAAAGATAGGTCTCTGGTCAAATATATTTCCTTTATTTTGCTTATTATTTCGCCGGTTTTTATAGGACCTAGGTTTTCGCCCGTCCTTAAGCGGACGCTGGCGGTTTCTGATTCCACCTCTTTATCCCCGATTATCAACATATAAGGCACTTTCATCATCTGTGCGTCTCTGATTCTTGCGTTCATTGGCTCGCTTCTGTTGTCTGTCTGAGCTCTTAAACCCTCTTCTTTCAGGATTTTCTCAAGAGAAAATGCATATTCGTGGTGTTTTTCGCCGATCGGTACCAAAACGATCTGGACAGGTGACAGCCACACAGGCATGTTTCCCGCGTAGTGTTCAAGTAAAAACCCAATAAATCTTTCATCCGAGCCTAAGGGCGCGCGGTGCTGAATTACCACGGGCTTTTCTTTACCGTCCTTGTCTGTAAAAGTAAGGCCAAACCGTCCCGGCATGTATAGATCTATCTGATTTGTGGAAATAGCGTACTCGTTGCCTATCGCAGACCTGATTTTTATGTCCATTTTGGGCCCGTAGTGAGCTGCCCCGCCGATTTCTTCCTCATACTCTACCCCGGCTTTTTCCATGGCCATTTTGGACATTTTTTCGGCCTTTTCCCACATTTCCTGGTCTCCGTGGTATTTACCTTTGATTTCGGGGTCAGGAAGACCGAGTACTATCCGGTAATCTTTTAACCCCAGCTTGTCGTAGTAATACCTGTGGAGGTCCATTATTTCCACAAAAACATCTATGGCCTGTTCTTCCGAGCAGTAAACGTGCGCGTCGTTTTGGGTAAATACCCTTGGACGTAATATCCCGTTAAGGGAACCCCTGTTTTCATACCTTGCAAGTGTTCCGAATTCAGCAAGCCTTAGCGGGAGGTCTCTGTAGCTGCGTGGTTTTGATTTATAAATCAAATGATGGAAGGGACAGTTCATGGGTTTTATGAAGTAATCTTCTTCACCTTCGCCCGGTATCTCTACCTTATACATTTCTTCTTCAAAATAAGGAACGTGCCCGGATATTTCGAATAGCGTACGTTTGGTCATGAAGGGAGTGGATACTCTTTTGTAACCCCACTCTTCCTCGGTTTGTTTGCCCCATTTTTCAAGCTCTTCTTTCATTATCGCTCCGTTCGGGAGCCACAAAGGAAGACCGGGACCCACTTCTTCGCTAATCATGAATATCTCCAGATCTTTGCTGAGTTTTCTGTGATCGCGTCTTTTTTGCTCTTCCAGAAGTTCAAGATACGCATCCAGTTTTTCTTTGGTGTCGAAGGCGGTGGCGTAAATACGGATAAGCATCTTGTTTTTCTCGTCGCCTCTCCAGTAAGCTCCCGCGACGCTTAATAATTTGAAGGCTTTAATTTCCTTGGTATTTTCGATGTGGGGTCCGGCGCATAGGTCGCTGTCGTAATACTTATCGCCCTCTTCTCCGAATGTGTAAAAAGTAAGTTTTTCACCGTCCTTGGAATGTTCTTCGATGAGTTCCAGTTTGAAAGCATTATTTTTAAATATTTTTTGGGCTTCTTCAGGCGAAAGTGTATGTTTTTTTATTGAAAGAGCGGCGTCTACAATTTCCTGCATCGCCTGCTCGATTTTTGGAAAGTCTTCTTCGTTTATCTTTCCGTCGTAATCAAAGTCGCAGTAGAAACCGTTTTCAATAGGCGGACCCATGACTTTTTTTGCTCCGGGGAAAACCTTCTCTACCGCTGTATGCAGTACGTGTTCAGCGGAGTGACGCAAAGGCATCAACGGATCATTTTTTAATTTGTCTATTACTTTTTCTTTAGCCATATCTTGCTCCTATAGCAATTAATCTATTATAAGACATCTTAGCAAAAAATATATGGTTTAGCGGTTTAGTACGCGCACAATTAGCCTGGTATGGTATAAAGGTAAAGGAATTTTCTATGATTTTAAATATATATAAACCTAAAAATTGGACAAGCTTTGATGTTGTTGCTAAAGCCAGAGGTGTTCTTAAGGTTAAGAAAGCCGGGCACGCGGGTACTCTGGATCCCTTGGCCGAAGGCGTACTAATAGTCTTAACTAATGATGATACTAAAAAACAGGACAAATTCATGGAAATGGAAAAAGAATACATTGCCGAAATTGCTTTCGGAGCCGAAACACCCACTTACGACCTGGAAATCTTGCCTCATCTAAATAATGAACCAGTAAGCGAAGAATTATTCGAAAAGTTAAGAGAAATACTGCCCGCGTTTACCGGGGAAATAGAACAAACGATACCTCCCTACTCCGCCAAGAAAATTCAGGGAAAAGAAATGTATAAACTCGCCCGTAAGGGTGTGGAGATTCCGAAGCAGACTAAAAAAGTAACTATCTGGTCCATAGACATACTAGCAATGGAATCAAAAGAGTTAGAAACTGACGGTGGTCTAATTTCTTTACCTGTAGTAACAATGAAAGTTAGGTGCTCATCAGGTACTTTTGTGAGGTCGCTGGCACACGAGCTCGGTGAAAAATTGGGAACAGGCGGTGTATTAAAATCACTCATAAGGAGCGCGGTCGGTCAGTATAGAGTTGAAAATTCGGTTAAAATCGAAGATCTTGTTTCTCAACAGTCGTAGTAACAGTATTCAACAACCCCGTTTTTTTTGCTATTACTATTAACAACCCCACTAAAAGGCTGTAAATTGCGTAACTCACCGTGGCGTATAACTGGAATAAACCGAAGACCAGAATTGCGATTAACGGCCTTACCAATTCTTTGTAAGGAGCTATCAAGTCATTAACCTGAGTTTGTATCATGGATTTTATATCCAGGTCTTCAGTTAATGCAGCCGCCCCTGTTCCGGCTTCTATTCCATACTGATCGAGGAGTTGCTGCACCTCTTCAGCCGAATAACCAGAATAAACGGTTTGTCTTTCAATGGTCTGTTGCATCTGTGAATTTACCGTGCTTTTTATCGGTTTCTCGGCGACGTCGGCAATTAGTTTTCCAAAATCTATCTCTTTAACATTACTGGCACCTAAAATGATGATGAGACCGGCGAGTATGCTGAAGACCAATAATATCCCTTTGACGGCGAACCTTAGCACGAGTAAAGCATCAAACTTAATCAAAAGCCCTTTTATTTTGTAGCTCCTAAATGATTCGGCAGCCATTATAATAAACGCTACTCCTGCGGCTATTAAGGCGTACGTGGTGCTGGTGGACAGAAGGGGAACCATTATGCCTGTAGCAATTGCAAGGGGTGTCATTATATTGAAATACCACACATCCCAGGCTCCCACAGTGAGAGCAAAGGTCAGAATTATCAAGGTCATAAGGCTCACCACCTGAAGGCTGAAGGGGATATTTAGATTAAAGAAATCACCCTGACTTACAAACCCGTTGATAAATGTAGTTAAAAAGAAAGTTTCGGTAAATAGGGCAAGCATCAATACACCGAGCTTTACGTAATACCACGCAGATTTCATACTCCTTAATGATACATATAAATAACTGCTATATCAAAGTATTGGAAGGGACAGTTTATATTTTCCCGCGTTCCCGGTCTTATTTGTGATGAGCTGCTTCGGCTTCTGCTTTTGTTCTGAAGACAACACCTTCCGGGTGTTCAGCAGGACTATATACCGTGTAGAGCTTCATTAGTTCGGTATCGGAAGTGTTGATGATGTCGTGCTCTGTTCCAGCAGGAATTACGACTGCGAAATCGTCGGAAATATTGGCGACTTCTCCGTCCAGGATTGCCTGACCGGTGCCCTGTTCAATTCTAATAAATTGATCGACGTCGGTATGTACTTCCATTCCGATGTTTTCTCCCGGCTGCAATGCCATTACGACCAGCTGACTAAACTTATTAGTGGCGAGAACTTTTCTGAAATTTTCATTGCTCATTGTTTCGTCCATTATGTTAGCTACGAATTTTGCCATATATTCCTCCGGAAATTTTATACAATTACACTTTAAGGCTTGCAGACGGATTGTTCAAGTTACGGAATGTGATTGAGGAAAGACAGAGTCCCAAGTAATATATGTGTATGCGCTTTTCCAAGTTCACTGCCCTTACGCCTGAAAAGACTGTGTCCCTGTTGGGAAGCGATATCACCAGAGGGTTAACTCAAAAGCAGATTAGCTTCAATTTATCCAAATATGGTCCGAACACACTCCGTGAAAATACAGTTTCATGGGTTCAGATACTGTTAAAACAAGTCCAATCGTCCTTTATATATCTATTATTATTCGCTGCTCTGATATCACTCGTGTTAGGAGAAAGAACAGATGCGTTTTTTATCATCATTTTTGTAGTCATAAATTGCGGTTTGGGATTTTTTCATGAATACAGGAGTGAAAAAACAATTCAACTTTTGAGAAAGTTTGTTGCGGCCGAGGCTCACGTTATAAGAGGCGGAATAATAAAATCTTTAGATACCAAGGAGCTGGTTGTAGGGGATCTTGTAGTTTTGGAGGCAGGTGACCTTGTTCCCGCGGATGTGCGTCTGGTGTCACTCAACGATCTTGCTGTCGACGAATCCGCATTGAGCGGAGAGTCTATTAGTGTCAGAAAACGTATAGCAGCTTTGAAAAAAAATGTCGGGCATATTTTTCTCGCGGAAAATATTCTTTTTTCAGGAACCCACGTCGTTTCCGGGCAGGCTCGTGGAATTGTTATTGCGGTCGGAAAAGAAACTCAGATTGGCAGAATTTCTGATCTTGCAACAAATACTGTCAGAGAAGGAGCTTTCGAAAAAGAATTAAGAAAACTGAGCGGGTTCATTTTAAAATTGGTCTTCTCTACCCTACTTCTTGTTTTTATATTAAATATTTTTGTAAAACCCGGAGGCGCGGATTTAATAAAACTTTCTTTATTTTCTATCGCATTAGCTGTCTCGGTCATACCGGAAGCTTTGCCCGTGGTAGCAACTTTTGCGCTGTCTACAGGAGCTTTGAATTTGGCTAAAAAGCAGGTTGTTGTGAAAAGATTGGCTTCAATCGAAGACCTCGGATCAATTGAAGTTTTGTGTTCCGATAAAACAGGAACGCTTACCGAGAACAAACTTGAAGTACGCGAAGTATTATCCGCTGACATGGGAAAGACACTTTTTTACGGAGGCATTTGTAGTTCCGAAATTATAGACAAGAAAAACGCGAACAATTCCTTCGACCTGGCAATTCACTTAAAACTTACCGATAAAGCCCGGGAGTTAATGAAGAAAGTTCCAAAGATATTAGAACTTCCTTTCGATCCCGACCGTCGTAGAAATAGCGTGCTTGTTCAATTAGGTGGAAGTTACGAATTAATTGTAAGGGGGGCGCCCGAGACACTAATTAATTACGCGCCTGTTAGCGCAGAAGACCGAGACAAAATTTTAAAATGGGTAGCTGCAAGAGGAAGATTGGGAGAGCGTGTACTAGCCGTTGCCGCCAAGAAATTGAAAAAGCCTTCGGATTACAAACCCCGCTTTGAAGAAACAGGTCTTGAAATCATCGGACTTATTTCTTTTAGCGATCCACTTAAAAAGACCACGGTTGCGGCGGTACGAAAGGCACAAAAGCTCGGGGTTGAAATCAAAATATTGACCGGCGATAGCCGCGAAATTGCAGGTGCCGTAGCTTACGCTGCAGGATTAACCCGCTCTCCCGAGGATGTTATCACAGGCACAGAGCTCGAAGGTTTATCCGCCAACGACCTTGCCGATGTCTGTTTAAAATATAAAGTATTTGCCAGAGTTTCTCCTGAACAAAAACATAAAATTATTCAGACGTTAAAGAATTTTTATTCTGTAGGCTACTTAGGTGAAGGAATAAACGATGCCCCCGCATTGAAAGCTGCGAACGTGGGAATAGTTGTAAAGGACGCCAGCGATATTGCGCGCGAATCCGCAGATATTATTTTGCTAAACAAAGGCCTGGAAGTTTTAGTTGATGGTGTGCACGAAGGACGCAAGGTGTTTGCAAATGTCTCTAAATATATCCGCGCGACGCTAGCATCTAATTTCGGAAATTTTTATGCCGTTGCCATTTCTACATTGTTCATCGATTATCTGCCGATGCTGCCTGTCCAACTCCTGCTTCTTAATTTATTGAGTGACTTTCCGATGATTGCTATTTCAGGCGATACCGTGGATTCTAATGAATTGACTAAGCCGTCCAAATTTAATTTGAAACAGTTTGCGGTTCTTGCCAGCTTGCTTGGTTTGGTGAGCACGGTGTTCGATTTAACAGTGTTCGGAATCTTTTTTGAAAGGGGAGAAGGCACGTTGCAAACATACTGGTTTATTGCGTCAGTCCTTACTGAGCTCGCATTTATTTATTCAATTAGGACAAAGGGGTGGTTCTTCAAGGCTAAAGGTGCGTCTGCCGGGCTTGTGTTGTTGTCTATCGCTGCCGTGGCAGTTACGGTGGCCCTACCCTTCTCGATTTTAGGACAGGTGTCCTTTAACTTTGTAGTACCTACTTATTACAATTTAGCGGTTGTGGGCGTGTTGGTAGTAGCTTATTTTGGAGTTTCGGAAATTGTTAAGAAGGCGTATTTTATGCGGGCTGAGAGGTAATGTTTTGAGGTGCCCTCGTTAACTATAAAGCTGACTTTAAGCTATCTCTTACTCCGTCTAACAATTCACGGGAGGTTTTAAATTTATGATCGGTTTTGTAATTATGTCCGTACAGTTTGTCTTCAAATATGACGCCCATAAATGTTTTTGGTTTTAAGTAGCGGGGAATAAAATGTCCGTGCAGATGGCGCGTTTCGTTACCCAGAAATGAGTAGTTGAACCAATTTGGTTTAAAAACTTTAGTTGTAGTTTCTTTGAGGTCTTTTAGGATTATAAAAAGCTCTTTTTGCTCAGATAGTGTTGCATCAGTTAAATCCAAAGAATTTTCCCGTTTGCACCAGATAACACACCTTCCTAAATACCCTTGATTTTGATGAACGTAAACTTCCCAGTATTTATATGTTTTAACTAGATTATTCGAAAAATCTTCTTTCATCTTGTGTAATTAGTTAATTTACTGGTGGGCGGTAATGGACTCGAACCAATGACCTCCACAATGTCAATGTGGCGCTCTAACCAACTGAGCTAACCGCCCTTAACTTCACTCTAGAAGCCTATTATTTCTTCTTAGGCTGCATTATCTTATCAATCAAGCCATATTTCAAGGTCTCGTCTGCGCTCATCCAGTAATCTCTTTCCATGTCTTTTAATACTTCATCTACGGGTTTACCTACATTATCGGCTGTAATTTGAGCCAGTTTGTGTTTTAACTCAACCATGTGTTTAGCTTCAATCTCTATATCTGTTGCCTGGCCTCCCATACCGCCTGAAATAATCGGCTGGTGAATCATTGCGTATGAGTTAGGTAATGCATATCTTTTTCCTTTTGTACCGCTGGCCAGCAACAAAGATGCGGCGCTGGCGGAAAGACCGACATTAATAGTAACGATGTCGTTTTTAACGTGTTTTATAGTGTCGTACATGGCGATTCCGGCGTAAACTTCTCCCCCCGGGCTGTTAACGTATATTTTAATGTCTCTGTCCGGATCCTGATTTTCCAGGAACAGAAGCTGGGCTATAAAAGTGTTGGCAACGCCCATGTCTATAGCACCTGTTACGAAGACGATAAAGTCTTTTAACAAGCGGGAATAGATGTCGTACGAACGTTCCATTCCGTTCGGTTCTTTTTCTACTACTATAGGAACCAAAGTATTGTTATTTATGCTCATGATGTTTATCTCCTTCTGCTTCTTCAGCTAACTTACTAATAAGCTTATTTTTCTGCAAAATGCTCTTAATGTAAAGTTTCTGCATTGGGTCCTCGGACTTAACCAGGTTAGGATCTCCCGCTGCCTTTATCATTTCTTCGATTTCTTCATCAGAGACCTCGATGTTTTCTTTTTTTATTAATTCTGAAAGGACGAATTCAGCTTTGATGTTATTCTCAGCAATCTTCGTGTATTCATTTCTCAACTGCTCCCCTGTTTTGTTCTGAGATTTTAGATATTGGTCGAGCGACAGGCCGATTGATTGTGCCTGGTCCATAAATCTTGAAAGTAATCTGTCTGTTTCGTCTTCCAAAAGTATCTCTGAAACATCAGCGTCAGAGACCGTCATTAAGGTTTCTATAATATCCCCCGTGGTCATGTGAACATGAGGTCCGTGGGCTTCTTTTCCTTCGACTTTGTCCTTTTCCGATTCTTTTACTGCGGTGTCCCATTTCTGGTCAAATTTTTCTTTAAGTTTTTTCTTGTACTCCCCTATTTTCATTTCGGGTCGGACGGCCACCGTAGCCGTAAATTCAAGCTCTTTTTCAAGATCAAACTCTTTTATTTCAACTTTCGGGTTGGAAACAGGACTGACCAGGTTTTCTTTTAGAGCTTGGGGATAGTAGGTTTCAAGTATGTCGTTTATGGCGTCCCCAAAGAGTTTTGACTGGCCTATTTTCTCTTTCACCATATCTTTTG
>Ga0209727_1000529_pt1 | contig 40827 bp, 39 predicted proteins | sample RifGroC1_FD_183995 | JGI IMG/M metagenome (GOLD analysis project Ga0209727, IMG submission 183995) | Groundwater microbial communities from Rifle, Colorado, USA - Groundwater C1 (SPAdes) (version 2) | ecosystem: Environmental > Aquatic > Deep subsurface > Groundwater | place: Rifle, Colorado... | reverse complement strand
TGATAACTTCTCACGACGCCCTACAGCAACCTGAGTGACGTACGGCATTAAATTATTTGGAATACCTTGTGGGTCTTCGCCAATCTGACCACTTTTATGTGCACCAACAGGATTAAAGTAACGAAGTAATGCGATTGACCACTTCGGATTAGCTAAGGATAATTTTTGTAATAATTGCTCAACGATAAGCTTCGTATAGCCGTAATTATTGCTAGGCATTCCTGTAGGCATATTCTCATTCAAAGGGGATATATTGACCTCATCATAAACTGTTGCAGATGAACTAAATACGAGAGTATATATACCTGCTTTTTCCATAGCTTTTACAAGCTGAATACTACCTGCAATATTATTGTCAAAATAAATTAATGGCTTTTCCTGACTTTCCCCAACGGCTTTCAAACCCGCAAAATGAATCACCGCCTCAATCTCATGATTTTTAAAAAGCTGATCTAAAGCATTTGCATCACGAATGTCACCTTGAACAAAAACTAAAGATCTATTCGCCAACTTTTGCACACGTCTTAGAGATTCTTCAGAGCTATTCGACAAATTATCAAAAACAATAACATCGTGACCCACATTCAGTAACTCTACACAAGTGTGTGAACCAATATAGCCTGCTCCACCTGTTACTAATATTTTAGCCATTCATCTTTCCTAGTATTATTCGGAGTAAACCCTGCGTTGAAGCATCAAATGTTGAAATATCATCGATCTCATGATTTAAAATTGGCAATAGTTGATTAGCAATTTCCTTCCCCTTCTCAACCCCCCATTGATCAAAAGGATTGATATTCCATAAGACGGATTGTACGAACACCTTATGCTCATACATTGCGATCAACATCCCTAAACTATATGGATTAAGCTCTTTTAACAAAATGGTTGAACTTGGTTGATTACCTTCATATTGTTTATATCTTGGTAATTCATTTAACTCATCTTGTGAAAGTGCTTGGTTCCCAAAAGCCAACAGGCGTGATTGGGCTAAACAATTCGATAATGCCAAATGATGCTGTTCTATCAAGGCATCCGCATTTTCAGCATAAGTAAATTGATTTGAATTATAACGTTTTACAGGTGCGATAAAATCACAACTGACTTTATGCGTTCCTTGGTGAAGTAATTGATAGAACGCGTGCTGCGCATTGGGTCCAACTTCACCCCATACAATTGGGCAAGTAGCTAAGCTAACCTTTTCTCCATCCCGTTGAATAGATTTACCATTAGACTCCATTTCAAGCTGTTGTAAATAGGCAGCAAAATATTTAAGCCGACCATCATATGGCAAAACAGCATGTGTTTGGATATCGAGAAAATTATTATTCCACGCACCTAACAAACCCATCAGAACAGGGATATTCACTTCAAATGATGTGGTTTGGAAATGCTGATCTATCGCATGAGCCCCTGCTAAAAGTTGTTTAAAACCCTGAATTCCAATCGTTAATGCGATCGGTAACCCAATACAAGACCATAGAGAATAACGACCACCAACCCAATCCCACAGTAACAATTGTTTATCAGCTGCTATTCCCCATTCCGTCATTTTCTCAGGTTTAGTTGAAACTCCAATAAAATGGTTCTTGAGAATTTTGTCATTGTAACCTAACGCCTTTTCAAGCCATTGACGTACGGTTTGTGCGTTAGAAAGGGTATCAATTGTGCTAAAAGACTTCGATGAAATAATAAATAGCGTTGTTTCAGGTCGCAATTGATGCAAAAGCTCAGATAACTGGCTACCATCCATTGTAGAGACAAAGTGGACAGCTAAAGGTTTTGCAGTTGGCACTTTAAAATCAGACAGCGCGTGAGTCACCATTAGTGGACCCAAATCTGAACCGCCAACACCAATATTCACGACATCTTGAATTACCTCACCAGTAGCGCCACGATATTGACCGCTATGAATCTTTTCTACTAAGGCATACATGCGATCAAGTTGCACATGTACTTGTTCAGTAATTTCAGGTTGAAAACTAGAATCCTTTGGCAGCCGCAATGCCCAATGCATTGCTGCTCTTCGCTCGGTATAGTTAATCAACTCTGTTGAAAATAACTTCTGAATCCATTGCCCTAAATTTCGCTCATCTGCTAATTCAACTAAACCATTAATTATGCTTTGATTGATACGGTGCTTACTAAAATCTAAAACAATTTGATCATATTCAACTGAAAAACGATTAAAACGTTTTGTATCTTCAGCAAATAAGGTATTGAGATGAGTATCGATTAATTGTGTTTTTAAAGAAGATAAGTTTTCCATTGCAGAAGACTTCTGCGTTAAAGATTGGTTCGGTTGAGTCATCATTAACGCCCCACGCCTATATAAGCAAAACCTTGTGCTTTCACATAATGAGGGTCATAGATATTACGCCCATCCAAAATCAAACAAAGGGCGTGAGCATTCTGAACAGCTTCATATTGATTCTGACAGAGAATCAAATCTGAGCGTTGCCCATAAATCATTTCAATTTCATCTAAAGCCTGTGGATCATGCAAATGAACTGTAACACCTTGTGCCCAAAGTGCTTTTAGCATGTGATGGATAGGTGATTGTTGGATACTGGAGGTATTTTCCTTAAAGGAAGCCCCCCATATTGCTATTGTTTTACCTTGCAAATCACCATGATAATAATTCCATAATTTACGAAACAGAATTTCTTTTTGCTGCTCATTAATATCCCAAACTTGTGCAAGTAACTGACTTTTAACTCCTGTATTTGCTACAGTACTAGCCAATGTCAAAACATCATGGGAAAAGTTTTCACCACCAAACCCCGCTCCAGGTGATAAATAAGCAGAGCCTATCCGATTGTCTGCAGCCATGCCTTGACGTACTGAGGCAATATCTATTCCAAGTTTTTCGGCGACTACAGCCAAATCATTTATGTAACTAATACGGGTCGCCAACATGCCTGAGATGCTAAGTTTAGTAAACTCGGCATCTAGGATGGGCATAAACAAAAATTGCTGTTCCAAAGGGAAAAAAGGTCTTAATAACTCTTTTACTTTGCATTGGGTACGATGATCCAAACAGCCTACGATCAATTGCTTAGCTTGAGTTAAGCTCTGTAAAGCATTACCTTCTTGAATTGTGTCAGGTAAATATACCCAATCATCCTCTGCAAGTATTTTCTGCATCTTTTCGGTACCATGCAGACCAAAAGTTGAGGCATTAATCATGAGTTTCGGATGAATAATATTTCGCTGCTTTAGTTTACCGAGCAACTGAAAAACAAAAGTTTCTTGAGTTTGGTTAAAACTAAATACATATCCATCTATATCCAGTGGCAACTCAGAAAGAACTGCGTAGTTCAAAAAGCCACTCTTTAATTGTTTTTCTAATAGTTGATTAACATTCTCATCATGAAATGCATATTGCAAATTATTTTCATTGCTTTGAGTATCTGAACACCAAAAAACCTGATGCCCAGATTCAGATAAAAGTACGGACATTACTCCCGCATATAAAGTATTGCCGAATATTGCAATTTTCATAACCGTTAACCCTAAATTACAGGGCTAACTCACGAATTAAGCCCTTAAAATCAGCACCTAGCTTTGGATGCTCAATACCATAGTGCAATACTGCTTTAAGATAACCAATCTTACTGCCACAATCAAAGGTTTGACCTTTCATTCGATAAGCCTCTACAGTTTCAAGTTGTTGCAAGCTTGCAATTGCATCAGTGAGTTGTATTTCATTGCCCGCCCCCTTGGGTGTATCTTGCAATAATTGCATGATTTTAGCTGGCAAAATATAACGCCCAACAACTGATAAATTTGAAGGTGCTGTACCTACTGCGGGTTTTTCTACAATACCTTTCATTATGATGCTTTCACCTTCATTCGGTGATTTTGCAACATCTACAATGCCATACTGATCCACTAAATGATCAGGCACTGCTTCAACCATAATTTGTGCTGCTTGAGACTGTTGAAAACGTTGAATCATCAACGATAAATCATTTTCAACTGCATGATCTTTAACCAAGACATCAGGTAACAAAACTGCAAAAGCTTCGTCACCAACAATATCTTTCGCACAAAGTACAGCATGCCCCAGACCTAATGGTTGTGGTTGGCGTACACTTACGATACTGATATGTTTAGGTAATATATCGGTAATTTCTTTCAATAAATCAAATTTCTTTTTTTGTTCCAGCGTCGTTTCAAGCTCAAAATTTCGATCAAAATAATTTTCAATAGATGCCTTAGATGAATGCGTGACTAAGATGATCTGTTCAATCCCTGCATCGACGGCCTCTCGAACAACATACTCAATCGCGGGGCGATCTACAACAGTCACCATTTCTTTAGGAATCGATTTACTTGCTGGCAAGAAACGTGTACCTAAACCTGCAACAGGCAAAATTGCTTTTTTGATCATAGATTTTCTCTAATTAATTTACTCGAACTTCGCCACTACGTTTATAGCCATCAACATAATGTTCTAACTGGGTTAAGGCCCAATTTATATCTTGCTCAACAGCAGTCATCTGGTTGATTTTACTGAATACGGATTGAATTTCGTGTAATGGAAAATGTTTTTCAAAAGAACGTAAAATACGAGTATGCTCTGTGTATTCAGTATTATCCTGATCAATCAATAGCTCCTCATAAAGCTTCTCGCCAGGTCTTAAACCGCTATAAGCAATTTCGATATCGCCATCAGTTTCCCCAGTTTCACGAACTCTCAAACCACTCAGTTTAATCATTTGTCGTGCTAAATCTTGGATACGTACTGGTTCACCCATATCTAAGAGAAAAACATCACCACCTGATCCTAGAGCACCAGCCTGAATAACCAACTGAGAAGCTTCTGGAATCGTCATAAAATAACGAGTGACTTCTGGATGAGTTACCGTAATAGGCCCACCCTTTGCAATTTGTTGCTTAAACAGAGGGACTACTGATCCTGATGAACCGAGCACATTACCAAATCGAACAATACTAATTTGTGTATGAGGCTTAGTTTCAGCAACAGCTTGACAATAAAGCTCAGCCATACGCTTGGAAGCACCCATTACGTTGGTTGGTCGAACTGCTTTATCTGTAGAAATAAGTACAAAGGTTTCAACGCCTTTTTTGACAGCAGCATTAAGGCTATTTGCAGTGCCAATTGCATTATTTTTTAGACCTGCAATTGGATTACACTCCACCAAAGGAACATGTTTATAGGCAGCAGCATGATAAACCGTTTGCACTTGATATTGCTCTATAATTCGTTCCAGTTTTTGTTGGTCCTGAACAGTTCCCAATATCGGAACGATTTGACAACTAGCGGCTTGTCTTAACTCTTTATCAATATCATATAAAGCAAATTCTGTTAGCTCATAGAGCACTAACATTTTAGGTTGATTCTTTATAATTTGGCGACATAGTTCTGAACCAATCGACCCACCTGCTCCTGTCACCATCACAATTTTATTCTGTATATTTTTAGATAGTAAGTGCGCAATCGGTGGAACTGGATCTCGACCAAGTAAATCAATAATATCAACTTCTTGAATATCGGAAACTCGTATTTCACCATCAACTAATTGGGTAAGTCCAGGAAGTTCGGTAATTTTTAAATGAGCTGATTCAAACTGCTGAATAATTTCAGTTTTACGAACTCGACCAACAGATGGAATGGCTAATAAAATCTCATCAACGCGTTCTTTGCTAAATCTCTGTAATGCTTTTTCTACAGAGTAAACTCGTAGTCCTTCAACAATTTGACCTTGCAATGAAGTATGATCATCAATAAAAAAAACAGGTAAATGATCATCCGAACGATTTAATGCAGCTGCGATCTGTTGTCCCGCATCCCCTGCTCCATATATGGCGATTCTCTTGCGACCTATGTCTGAATAGAATGATGCTTTGATAATGAAACGAATAGAAGCACGGCTAACCCATACCCACGTAAACATCATAAATCCGAACATAAATGGGATAGACATCGGAATATATGCATGGGTAAAACTGCTCAGACCATACAAAGCAATCATCGTCAGCGCCACAGCAAGAGCTAATTTAACGATAAAAACTTCATTGAATGTTCTGACAATAAAGTGATAGACGCCAGTAATGACTAAACTAACAATAGCAATCAAACTCACCAACAGGACACCATGTTCAATGCCTGGGATAACTTGTGCACCTAAATCAAATAATCGAATGACATAACAGAGCCATAAGATCACTGGAATAGCTAAAGCATCCAGAAAAACAAGGAAAGTTTGCTTAAGTAGCCTTGGTGCTGAGGCGAATTGATGAATAATCTTTTTCACAATGATCTTCTAATCATCCATTTTACAGTTTGATGCTTATACTCATTTCTTAATGAACTAGAAATGAATTTTACATACTGATTACATAATCATAAAAAACAACAGTTTGAGCCAATATCACCCTCTTGCAAGTGTTTTTGCTTATTGAATCGCATTCTTTACGGTTTGAATAGCTTGAACCGTTTTATCTATACTGTCTTTGCTGAGTGTTGGGTGTACCAAGAACATCAAACTTGTTTCACCAAGTTGTTGCGCGTTCTCTAAACGCTGTTCAGGACGCCATGATGTTCCGTCAAAGGCATGCTCCAAATACACCTCTGAGCATGAACCACTAAAACAAGGCACATTTTGTGTATTAATCTCTTGCATAATTCGGTCACGTGACCAACCTTCAGGTAAAGCAGCTAAATTGACTTGTACATAGCATTTATAATGTGCATGTACATAGTCAGTCGAAGGCAAGTGAACTGTAAAATAAGGAGAATTAGCAAATGCTTTCAGAATCTGCTCTGCATTTTCAGTTCTTTTTCGCGTCCACTCCGCCATATGCGTGAGTTGAATACGACCTATCACTGCCTGCATTTCCATCATACGCCAATTTGTGCCAAACGAATCATGTAACCATCTAAAACCAGGAGGATGTTGCTTGCTATAAACACTGTCATAGCTTTTACCATGATCTTTATAAGACCACATTTTTTTCCAAAGTATTTCATCATTAGTGGTGACCATACCACCTTCACCACCTGTGGTCATAATCTTATCTTGACAGAAAGACCACGCTGAAATGTGCCCGATAGATCCTGCAGGTTTACCTTTGTATTGAGCACCATGAGCCTGAGCACAATCTTCAATAACATACAAACCCTTTTCCTCAGCAAGTTGCATAATTGGATCCATGTCACACATCCAACCTGCTAAATGCACGCAGATAATCGCTTTAGTATTAGGTGTTAAAACAGCTTCAATGGTTCGTCGCGAAATATTTTGAGAATCTAACTCAACATCTGCAAATATAGGATTTGCACCAGCTGTGACAATTGAACTAGCTGAAGCAAGAAAAGTTCTAGATGTCACAATCACATCATGTCCAGCACCGATACCTAATGCCTTAAGTGCTACATCTAATGCAACCGTTCCATTCGCTAAAGCTACCGCATATTGAGTACCAGCAAATGTAGCAAACTCTTTTTCAAATTCACGACACTCCTGCCCCGTCCAATAGTTCACCTTGTTTGAAAGTAATACATTAGATACGGCATCTGCTTCTTGTTGAGTAAAACTTGGCCATGGTTCAAATGCAGTGTTTAACATCTTAATTTACCTTCTCATAAACCATTATCAAAAATGGCATGCTTTTTTTCCGCTATCATTTTACTTATATGAGAAAAATAACTTTCTTCATATAGTTTGTATTACTTCTTTTCCAATATACGTGCAGGATTGCCGACTACTGTTACACCTGCTGGAACACTTTTGGTTACCACAGCGCCCATCCCAACAACTGCACCTTTTCCAATAATTAGGGGCTTATCAGGTGTGCCCTGTTTAATAACCGCACCAGTCCCTATATAGGCATGGTCCTCTATATGAATATTACCATTGCATTTCACACCTGGAGCAAAAGTGACGTAATCGCCAATCACGCAATCATGCTCGACATAACTGTATAAATTAGCATGGAAACATTTACCGATTTTTACATTTGATGTAATTGAAACAAAAGGACTTAGTGCTGCACCCTCTGCCAATTCAATACTATCCATTATTACCACATTATCAGCTTGTACAGTCCACAATTGAAGACCATCCTTGATAAGCTGATTGGCAAGTTTTTCACGAATGTGACTATTTGCAATAGCAATCAGTACAAACTTTTGAGCAGCATTTAAGTTTTTAAAAGATTGATAGTTTAATGCAATATGACCATTTACAACATGCTGCTCTTGTATGCTGTCATCAATAAAATAGATTTCGGCCGAAACACCAAGACGCTGTAATTGTTGTCGAGCAACAGGCATTAAACTACGACCACAACCCGATGCACCATAAATCGCATAGATAGCACTACTCATTCCTTTTCTTCCGATGTAGTGCCTGTAAACTTTGTCATGGTCACCTCGCCAGCTTCATTAATATCATCTTTGGCGATCACTTTTTTCACTGTTTTCAACATGATTTTGAAGTCTAACCAGACCGACTGATTTTCAACGTACCACGTATCTAGTTTAAATTTCTCTTCCCAACTAATCGCATTCCGCCCATTGACCTGTGCGTGCCCAGTCATACCTGGACGTACATCATGACGTTTGGCTTGTTCTTTATTGTATAAAGGTAGATATTCCATCAGTAACGGACGTGGACCTACAACACTCATATCTCCTTTAATTACATTCCAAAGCTCTGGCATTTCATCCAAACTGGTTGAACGCAACATTTTGCCAAATGGGGTCAAGCGCTCGCTATCGGGTAGCGGATTACCTTGTGCGTCTACTGCATCTTTCATGGTGCGGAATTTGATCATTTCAAAAGGTTGACCATGTAGACCCGAACGGACTTGACGAAACAGTACAGGTGAACCCAAGTTCTTTTTCACTTTATAAGCGACAAAAGCGTACAATGGTGAAAGAAGGATGAGGGCAATAGAAGCAATGATAATATCAAGTAAGCGTTTTAACATTTATAGACCTAAAATATTGAGTAAGCGTTGGTTGACTTTATCTGCATCAAATTTTTCCTGAGCTATTTTATAACTCTCAATTCCCATTTTTTCGATTTGTTCAGGCTGTTCTATAAAATAAATCATTTTTTCAGCCAATGCTTCAGGATTCCACTTAGCCACAATAAATCCATTTACACCATGTTCAACAGTTTCACGACAACCTGGTACATCTGTGGTAACCACTGCGCGCCCGATCGCCATTGCTTCTTGTGTACTACGCGGCACACCTTCACGATAAGATGGCAATACAAAGACATGACTCTTGGCTATCCAGTCTTTTACATTATCTACATGACCGGGATAATCAATAATATTTGAAGAAATTAATTCGTCTAATTCAGATTGTGTTAATGCACCCAAATTGTGAGGGTCGATCGCACCTAAAACAGTAAATTGCGTTTCAGGATATTTTTCTTTTACGATTTTTACCGCAGCAAGAAAATCGTGAATCCCTTTTTCCTTCAGTAGCCGACCAATAAATAGAAAATTAATGGGTTGCTGAATATTCGGTACAGGTTGGTAAGGATAATCTTTCAAGTTTAAACCAATACCACCAAGAACCTCAACTTTTTTTACGTTTATCGCGTGTTGATCGAGTAAATCTAAAGGATCATCAGGGTTTAAAAAAATAAGTTTATCTAATTGAGGTAAAGCAAATTTATAAAGTAAAACTTGAATCTTTTTAATCAATTCTGTTTTTTTACTTAAGCCTTCAGGCTGCTGTGTAAATGTATAGCCTAACCCTTCTAACATACCTACAATTCTTGGAACTTTTGCTAACTTTGCGGCAATGGTTCCAAAAATAACAGGTTTGCTAAAATATGAAAAAACTAAGTCCGGCTTAATTTCTCTAATTTTTTTTGCAAGCTTATATGTGGCTACAATATCTGCAAGTGGATTAAGTCCACCACGGTTTAATTCATAGGTAACAGGAATAGCACCTAAGGATTCTATTTTCTTTAGGTCAGCATCAGAATATTCAGAAGTAAAGGCATAAACCGTATACTGCTTTTCTCGCATTGCACGAATTAAATCTGCACGAAAACTATAAAAGCTTGATGCAATTGTACCGATAATAATAATTTTCATCATTTACTTTAACTAAAAAAAAACATGAATCGACACCTTTCAAAATCCTGAACAGTTTCAGTTCAAAACTATATATTTTCAATATCTGCAATAAATTTTTGCATAATATTTTTTTTATCAATGAATTTCTCAGCACACTTTCTCACATCTAATCTAGTATCTAGTTTAAAATTATCAGCGTACCTTAACAAATCATCAAATATGAAAGTATTAGAATATTTATAATACTTAAAGGATGTATCCAAAGAAGCATCCCTGTGTCCTGAATAAACAGGCAATCCCATAGCAAGCATCTCACGCACCTTCAAAGTTGATCCTTCTTTTAGATTCTGACGATACATCGCTAGAGAACCTAATCCAACATCACATTTCGAAGCTATGGTATAGTATTCATCTACACTCATAGCGCCATGAATGATAATTCTTTTTAAATATTTATTATTTGATATCATTATTTTTTGAGTATCTGTAAGATTGCCAATTAGATGAATAAAAAAACTTTTCTCGCCCTCATATTCATTTAAAGAATTAAGTAAAATATCTAGACCATGCCATTCAGCGAAATGACTACATATGAATAAAATATTTATTGAATCATCTCTACTATCCTTCAAAAGTTTAATATTTTTAATTTCAATACCATTTGGATAAACAATAATTGGCTTTTTAGCTTTTCTTTCATCTCTTTCATATAAAGCTATTTCTTCAGTTACACCAGCAATATACAAACTATTTTTAACTGAAAACTTCCCCGTAATTCGCTCTATAAAAGATGCCAACTTACCTTTTAATCCTTTTCTAATTAGCTTTAGTTCTTCAATCTCTTTAGAATGATGAACACCAACTCTATTTTTTATTAATGGGGAAAAAATAAAGGTAAAAGGATCAAAAGTTAAGTGTCTAAATAAAATAAGATCATATTTTTTCCTTAACTTAAAAACTATGATCCAAAAAAAAGCATTCCTAATTAATATAAAATCTAAATATTTAGGAATACCCCTTTCAAAAGACTCTTTGATCTCTCCTGAATGTAGAGCTAATGTTTTCCACTCTATATTTTTAATCTCTTTAGCAGAATTAAACTCATAAAGTAGTTGATTCCTCTGTCCTGAACCCAGATTTCTAACCCCTGTAACATGCAGAATTTTTTTAACTTTCATTAGTACGCACTCTATCTAAAATTTTATTAGCAGCTCTTCCATCGCCATAAATACCTAAACTTTCCATCATTTGAGAGTTAGAAGATACTATTGCATCAACTATAAGTTCAGGATCATAGCCTACCAATTTATTAAAACCATAATTCACCAATTCAATCCACTCAGTTTCTTCACGTAAAGTAACACAGTATTTCCCATGAAAATATGCTTCTTTCTGTACTCCACCTGAATCAGTAACAATAAGATCACTATGTACCTCCAACCATACCATTTCTAAATAACCAACGGGATCTACAATCTTAATGTTATTTGGAACAATAATTTCATGTTCTTTAATTTTATTGACTGTTCTCGGGTGCAATGGCAAAATTATATCTTTGGCGGAGAGCCCTAAACCTTTAAAAATATTTGAAAGCTTATATTTATCATCTGTATTTTCTGCACGATGAATCGTACATAGTATAAAATTGTTTAAATCAAGTAACTCAAACCAATCTGGTTTTATCATTTTCTCTTTATAATAAAGTGATACGTCATACATAATATCACCCACTATAAATATTTTACTTTCATCAACTCCTTCATTTAACAAATTATTCTTTGCTCCAAGACTAGGAACAAATAAATAATCGCTAATTTGATCAGTTAGAATTCGATTAACTTCTTCTGGCATTTTTTTATTAAAAGAACGTAAACCAGCCTCAACATGCGCTATAGGTATGTGAAGTTTTACAGCAGCCAAAGCTCCGGCTAACGTTGAATTTGTATCACCATAGACTAAGACTAGATCAGGCTTTTCATCTAATAAAATATCCTCAATTTCCTCTAACTGTTGCCCAGTCATTGCACCATGAGTTTTTCCACCAGTTTGTAGGTTATATCTTGGAATAGGAATACCCATTTCATCAAAGAAAATATCTGACATATTCTGATCGTAATGCTGACCAGTATGTATTATAACTTCTTCTATATCTTGGCAATTAGCTACTGCTCGAGAAAAAGCTGCTGCTTTTATAAACTGAGGTCTTGCACCCAATACTGTTAAAATCTTCATATTAAAATCCAATCTAATTTTTACCAAGTTTATAAATGATAAAATTAAATAATAATTTTACCATCTAAAAGCTACTAAATATTAACAACATTAAAAATTTAGGCCATAACTAATATCCATTATATTTAACTTTACAACACAATCCCACAATTAATAAAAAAAATGAAATTACAAAAGAATTAAATGGAACAGAGGTGAAGCAACTTATAAAAACAAAAATAAAAACTGCTAAAAAATTTTCTGATTTTGATTTTTTCAGAATAAAAAAGATGCTACACAAAAATATTGAAAAAAATATAAATAGTATTATTCCTCCTTGAGCCAAAAAATAAATAAATTGACTATCTGGAGATTCTTCTAAAGCCAATTGGGGTGGGATAATAGTACCGAATGGATTAAGTGTTACATAGTTCATAAGGCTCATCCATGCATTTACACGACCACTCAAGTTACCTGAACCATCAACTCCATTATTTACAACATTTCCAATTTCAATTGTTCTCTCTAAATTAGACTCAGACGAAAAATTAAAAATTAAAAAAAATGCTATAAATAAAGTTATAGTAGCTCCCAATAATGTCTTTAAGCTTTCCAGTTTATTCCCTCGCTGAAATAAGTAAAATAAAGTTATAGCATAACCAAAAAATATCCCAACCATGCTTGTTCTAGAACTTGATAAAATCACACAAAGAAGACTTAAAAACATAAAAACTATTGAGAGAATATTCTGTTGCTTAAAATATTTTTTTATAATTAAAAAAAAGAAAAAAGAAATTCCAGAAAAAAAACCTAGAATATTAGGATTTACAAAGAAACCGGTCGCTCTTCCTCCAATTTCCTCTACTCCCAATCCAATTTGACTCTTATTAATTAAAAGAGTAAAAAACTCAAACACCCCTAAAGGTCCACTTAATCCATAATTAAAAAAAAGAAATTGGGCTAAAGCGAAAAGAAAACAGAGCGATATAAGCAAACCATTAACCCAAAATAAAAATACCAAACTAACTAGATACCCAAAATAAAAGAAAATTATTGGTATAAATAAATATATATATATTTGTGCCAATAATCCCATACTCCCATAAAGAAGAGCACCTAAAACAGAAAAAATAATTACAATAAAAAACCATAAATACCAAACAACAAAAATATTATTAGTTAAAACCTTCGGATAAATAAAAAAAAGAAAAGCTAAAACAGGTAGGTGTAAAACAAAAAAATATGGAACAGGATTACCAAGAAATTCAAAGTAAAATATATCAGAGAGAATACAGAAAAAATAACTAACAAAAAATAAGAAATTTATTATAGATTTCTTATTAATTATCAAAAAATTCATATATTAATCCTTTTAGTTATTCCTAATGTTAATACCCTTAAAATCCTTTTTCTGAAGATCATCAGGCCTATAAAAAACATAAATAACCATATTAAAAAATTAGGAATTAAATCTTTAAAATTAAAAATATTTAATATTGATAAAATTAAAATTATAAAAGTTATGAGATATGTTCTAAAAGTAGAAATATTACGCCATACAAGTTTAGAAAACTCAGTTCTTACAACAAAAAAAATCCAAAATGAAGTAGCAAATGCAATAGCTGATCCTGATGAACCTAATATAGGAACTAAAAAATAATTCCCTAAAATGTTAACTAACATCGCAATAATTGAAGCGACCATAAGTAAGCTCGTTTTTCTTACTATAGCGATACCTATAGCTGTTGTCTCTGAGAGCGTATAAAAAAGTGGTCCAATTACACATGCTACAATTAAACTTTGTACTGTTAAATACTGACTAGGCAAGAAAAAGGGAATTATCCATGAGAACAAACCAGATAAGACCGCTAAAAAAAATATAATCATCAATAAATATTCAGTAATCTCATCTATTTTATTATAATCTACATTACCCTCACTCACCCATTTATAGACTACAGGTGCCCATATCGTATTAAAAATTGTTGCTATAATAGTTACGGCACCAGCTATACTCATTGAAACAGAGTAAACACCTAATTCATGATAATTAGAAAATTGACGAAGAAAAAGCCTATCAGACATATTCAAAGCCCAAGAGGCTAAAGCTCCAATCAATAAAGGGAAGCCGAAAAAAAAGTACTTTTTAAGCTGTTTTTTATCTATTTTCTCTTGAATAGAGTTCAACCAATCTTTTCTAGTATTAAACGCATAAAATAAGAATGCAGAAACTATTGATAACGTATTTATAGACAACAGACTAAAAGTATCTCTAGGACCTCCCAAAAGGAAAATGCCTATAATAAAAATTAACAACAATAATTTTGGCAATAATTGACTAATAGAAAAAGCAAAAGCTCTGTCTTGCATTCGCAACACTAAAGAAAGGAATCTAGTTAATAATGCAGCAACAAAGCATATTATAGTTATGACGCTTAAATATGTACTAGCTATTCCATATAACCAAATAGATAAAATATTTGAATTATATATAAGGATAAGAAAAACAGAAAAAAGACTAAAAAAAATACAAGGAAATATAAGAGTTTTTAATAATAAGGCTTTATTCTGTGTTTCATGATACTCTCGAACATAAGCTTGATCTAATCCTAACCCAAATAAAAGAACAGCAAAGCTCGTAAAAACTTGAAGCATTGAAATTCGACCAACATCTTCAACACTATAAAACCAAGTAATTAAAGGAAGGCTTATAAGGCTTAATATCCCTCCACCTATAGGACCTAAAGCATAGCCTAGAATTTTTTTTAGGTGCATTATCCTACCTCATTGGGAAATAATATATCATCCCAAATAGGAATATTTTCTTTCCAACTTGATGATTTTTTTATAAAATTTCTAACTAATTCATTATTATCTTCAGACTTTTTACACCCACTCACAACCATTGCATTCAACTTTTCCGCAACATCGTCTACTGAATCAATTAATATTAATTTAGATGTTAATTCTGTTAGTTGTTGATACGGCAACCAACTGCCTGCTAACACCCAACCTCCAGCATATAATGTTTCCTGCATAGATCCACTGAACTGATCTGTAGGTTGTATATTAATAAGAATATCAATAACTGATCTTAACTTAGCTATCTCATGGAAATCATAGAATTGATCTAGAATAGTATATTTAATATCTTTATTTTTATCTAATGCTACTTTAATCAGCTCTTTACTATCGCCACCATAAGCAAGTGGAAAAACCAAATGAATATTATCTAAAAATTCTATATTTTGCTCAGCAACTTTATCAATTACTTTCAATTGCTGATGCGCTAAATTAGCATTATAACCTACCATAATTTTTATTTTATTAATTGGTAAATTAAAACTATTACACAAAGCAAAGTAATCTTCATTTTTCAGTCGATCAATTTCGTCTAAAGCAGGCAATCCAAATCTAGCTACATAAAGCTCAGTTGCTATTGCTGCTTTCTTTTCAATAAATAAAGCCTTTGTTGTTGGATTTGTAAAAATAATTGCATCAGAACCTTTAAATATTAACTTTTGAAGAAAAAATTTAAACTTTGAGGCAATACGATAAAAATCACTTCCCCAGATAACAGACACTAGTCGATTGGTTTTTCTTTTTAATTTAAAAATATACGGTCCTAGAAAAAAATAAACAAAATGTATGACGATGACATCATAGTCATCATCCAGTTCATCAATAATCTTACTTAATTCAAACAGACTATTTAAAGCTGAAAATGAAAAACCAAATTTTACAGTAATATTCTTTTGTGTACGTACAAATTTATTTTTGATCTCTTGCCCAAAGGATATTAAATCAACTGATACACCCTTTTTGTCATACTGATTAACAAAATCCTTGATAAAAACAGAATCTCCATCTCCAATCACAAGCATTTTTTTCATTACGTTATCCTAATGCTGTAATAATTTTTTTCTGTGCATCTATACTTAGATAAGGATGCATAGGCAAACTCATTACTCTTTCTGCAATCGCATCACCTACAGGTAACCATACATTTGTATCGGCAACTGCTGGTTGTTTATTCAATGGAATTGGATAATGTACAGCTGTCGGAATACCTTGCTCTTGTAACTTTTTTTGGATTTCTGCTCGATTATCGACCTGAATCGTATATTGTGCCCATGCGCTGGTATTATGTGGCTCTAGGTATGGTGTGGTGTGAACACCGGCTTGATTAAATAACTGATTATAGATTTCAGCTACTTTTTGACGTGCCTGCATTTCATCATCCAAAATTTCTAATTTTGGCAATAAAATTGCTGCTTGAATAGTATCTAAACGGCTATTAACGCCAACTCGAATATGGTGATAACGACGATCTTGTCCATGGCGAGCAATTTGACGGATCACTTTAGCAAGCTCATCATCATTGGTAAAAATAGCACCACCGTCACCATAGCAGCCCAATGGCTTACTTGGGAAAAAGCTGGTACAAGCAACCGTACTTAGGTTACAGCTTTTACGCCCTTTATAGGTTGCACCAAAGCTTTGTGCAGCATCTTCAATAACAGGAATTTTATATTTCGCTGCAATTGCATTGATTGCATCAAAGTCTGCACACTGCCCATATAAACTTACAGGAATAATAGCCTTGGTTCGAGGTGTAATTGCAGCTTCTAATTTTTCAACATCTAAATTATAAGTCTTCGGGTTTACATCAACATAAACAGGTTTTGCACCTAAGAGTGCAACTGTTTCAGCAGTAGCAATATAAGTGAAACCTGGAGTAATCACTTCATCACCAGGCCCAATACCAAAAGCCATTTGTGAAATTTGTAGGGCATCTGTACCATTGGCACAGGTAATACAGTATTTTGCACCTACATAAGAAGCAAGTTTTTCTTCGAGTTCAGCAACTTCAGGCCCCAAAATATACTGGCCATGTGCTAATACACGCTGAATACCCGCGTCAATTTCAGCCTTGATACGTGACTGCTGTGCTTTTAAATCAATAAATTCAATCATGCTGCCGCCTGCTCTTTGGTCACAATCTTACCATTTAAGCGATAAATTGCCCCTGTGTGTTCACACGCCACTTGGGCTTCACCTTCTAAAGGTAAATCTAACTGCTCGCCAAATTCACTCATCCAGCCAATCTGTTTTGCAGGAACACCGACCATCAATGCATACGCCGGTACATCTTTATTAATTACCGCACCAGCACCTACAAATGAATACTCACCAATCGTAACACCGCAAACAATGGTACAGTTCGCACCAAGTGTTGCACCTTTTTTAACCAAGGTATTACGATATTGGTCTTTGCGTTCAATTAAAGAGCGTGGGTTATACACATTGGTGAAAACCATGCTTGGTCCACAAAATACACCTTCTTCCAAGGTCACGTTATCGTATACCGACACGTTATTTTGAACTTTACAATGGTCGCCAATAACGACTTTGTTGCCAACGAATACGTTTTGGCCTAAAGAAACACCTTTACCAATTTTGGCTCCGCCACAGACATGTACAAAGTGCCAGACCCGTGAATCTTCACCGATTTGTGCGCCATCATCCACTATGGCCGTTTCATGTTGATAAAAGCTCATGCTTTTTTCACCTTTGCCAATAATGGATGAGGATTTTCCGGATTTTCAACCAAAGGTGCAACACGAATCACTTCAACAGTCTCAATTGCAGCACGGTTTTCTTCAACCCCATACCCTTTACCATCTAGGATACGCTGGTAGCTTTGCGTATGAAGATCAGTAAAACCGCCTGAAAACTCAAGTTCTTCATTTTCAATGGTAATACTGCGGTAAGTGAGTTTTTCACCTTTCACGGCATTTGCAGGCAAGTTATTCGCATCAATCGACAAGAACCAGCGTACACGCGCACGTTCATATTCTAAATAACCTGATGCAGTTTTCTCATCACGATAATGCACTTCATTTTTCACAATTTTGCCAAAAATAAAATGCAGCATGTCATAAAAATGCACACCAATATTGGTTGCTACGCCACCCGATTTATTATCTACCCCTTTCCATGATTTTAGGTACCATTTACCACGCGAGGTTAGATAGGTCAGATCTACATCAAAAACTTTACCTTCAGGTGCTGCTTGAACTTTGTCACGTAAAGCAATAATAGATGGGTGTAAACGTAGCTGTAAAATTGAATTTACTTTTGCACCATATTGTTTTTCGTATTCAGACAGTAAATTTAAATCATCTGAACTTAAAACCAGAGGCTTCTCACAAATCACATCAATCCCATTTTTTAATGCATATTTCATGTGGGGTGCATGTAAGTAGTTTGGTGAGCAAATAGCGACATAATCCAGCTTTTCACCTTTAAGTTTTTGATCCTCTACATAGGCTTCAAACTCTTCAAACTCGGTAAAAAACTCAGCTTCTGGAAAGTGGCTGTCCATAATACCAACAGAATCGTTGACATCCATTGCTACAGCCAAAGTGTTGCCTGTTTCTTTAATCGCTTTTAAGTGACGTGGAGCGATATAACCAGCAGCACCAATCAGGGCAAATTTTTTCATATTTTTTTCTACAATCTATTTTTGGGTGAATCTTATAAACGGAATACGGTAAAACCTTGTGCTGTCATTTCATCACGGTTAAACAAACTTTTTACATCAGTCAATACAGGTTGTTCGGCTTTAACGTAAGCTCGTAACTGCTCAGGACTTAAAGTACGAAACTCATGATGTCCCACAGCCACAACCAAACTGTCCACAGGGTGTTCAGCATCTACCTGAACCAAATCAATTCCATATTCATGTTTAACTTCTTCGGCATCAGCCCATGGGTCACATACTGCAACTTTAATGCCCCATTGATCAAACTCTTTGATCACATCTACAATTTTACTATTACGAATATCTGGGCAGTTTTCTTTAAAAGTGATACCTAAAACGCCAACAGTAGCTTTGGTCACATCAATATTATTCTTCACCATTCTTTTAATAGTCGCGCGTGCCACATAACGCGCCATGTTGTCGTTAATACGACGGCCTGCCAAAATCACTTGTGGGTGATAACCTACTTCTTCTGCTTTATGGGTTAAGTAGTACGGATCAACACCAATACAATGTCCACCAACTAAGCCCGGACGGAACGGTAAAAAGTTCCATTTACTTCCAGCCGCTTCAAGTACATCGATCGTATCAATACCTAAGCGATCAAAAATAACGGATAACTCATTCACCAAAGCAATATTTAAATCACGCTGCGTGTTCTCGATTACTTTGGCTGCTTCCGCAACTTTAATACTCGAAGCTTTGTGTGTACCTGCTGTAATAACACTTCCGTAGACTTGATCGACGATTTCAGCAATTTCTGGGGTGCTGCCACTGGTGATTTTTTTAATCTTCGTTAAAGTATTCACTTTATCGCCAGGATTGATCCGCTCTGGACTATAGCCCGCAAAAAAGTCAACGTTGAATTTTAAACCCGAAATTTGTTCAAGTACAGGAATACAAACTTCTTCTGTCGCACCAGGATAAACGGTTGATTCATAGACAACAATATCACCCTTTTTAATGACCTTACCTAAAGTTTCACTTGCCTTTTTCAAAGGTGTTAAATCTGGACGATTTACATGATCAACTGGGGTTGGCACAGTAACGATAAAAAAGTTGCAGGTTTTTAGATCTTCTAAATTTGCACTATAACTTAATTGCGTTGCTTGACTGAGTTCTTCTGGTGAAACTTCCAAAGTATGGTCTTGCCCACTTTTCAGCTCATCTATACGTTTTTGGTGGATATCGAAACCCACTACTGATGTTTTTTTGCCAAATTCAACTGCCAGTGGCAAACCTACATACCCTAAACCAATAATTGCTATTTTCAATTCGGCAAGTTGCATCACAATCAGCCTTTTCCTTTATTAAAGTTTATATCTGTCTGTACAAAATCTACGAAAAATTCTTCATCTATGAAAGATTCTTTCAAATTAACTAACCGCATTAATCTGCGCGCGTACTATAACAAATTTTTTAAAAAAATCTCATCTCAATTGTATGATTGTGTTTAATGAGAAATCCAATAGTCAATTGGCAAACTTTTCCATTACTATAAACTATAAGAAGTATGAACCTCTGCTAATCATTCTGTATAGACGGTCTCATTTTCCAGTAATTCACAAGCCACGTTTTCAATTACTTAATACAACGCCTACTATCTCACCATTAGAACCTCGAACCTTTCTACAGCATCACTAATTAACAGAAATAGATTACCTAAAGTAATGTCTTACTCGGTAAGCAAGAGTTATGCGCATCATCAGCTTATTCATAAAAAATCATTACAATTTTCAAGTAGAATCAGCCCTGATTTTGCATATAAAAGCGATCAAATTCTATAGATTTTTTGATTTTGACACAAACACTTGAACAACCATTTATAAGTGCATTTTAAAGAAAAGTCAGCTAGAATTGGCAGAATTCTAAATCTAAAGGCAGGTTGTTGTAAGACAACTGATATAAATATTGAAGGGTCAAGTGTGAAGCATTATCAACTATTTTCTATTCTTGCAATTAGCATAAGTACTGTAGGATGTGCTGTTACTCCAGGCTTACAAACCTATGATATTCCGACACAAGGTAACTATACGACCGACCTTGGAACCAATGTCAATGTCGTTAAAATAACCCAAGAAAACTTACCAGCAATTCAACCTGCTCAAATCGACTATCGAAATAACTACTCAACACTTTTTAAACAACAACAGCCAGCATATCGTTTAAGTTCTGGAGATGTGCTTTCAATTCAACTATGGGCCTATCCAGAAATTACCCCACCCGTAAATAATTTAACCAACGATCAATCAATTCAAGCCAATGGTTACCCGATTGATTATAATGGATATGTACAAATTCCATTAGTTGGCCGCTATAAAGCCGCGGGTAAAACATTAGCCCAACTCAATACAGACTTACGTAACCAATTTGCACGTTATCTAAAAAATCCTGATGTAATTGTGCGAGTACTTGCTTATCAAGGACAGCGCTATTCTGTTCAAGGCAGTGTTAAAAAAAGTGGTCAATTTTATCTAACAGACCAACCTGTAAGTATTTACACAGCTTTGGGTGTGGCTGGTGGTGTATCTGAACTAGGAGATAATACTTACATTCAGCTTGTTCGAAATGGAAGAACATATGACTTAAACACTATTGCACTTGAAAAGGCGGGCTACTCACTACATAAATTACTGGTACAACCTAACGATACAATTTATGTAAGTACTAAAGAAAATCAAAAAATTTATGTGATGGGTGAGTCTGGTAAGAACCAAGCCTTACCAATGCGTGATCAAGGCATGACCTTAAGTGATGCTTTAGGTGAAAGCTTAGGAATCAACCCACTATCAGGCAGTGCTAGTCGTATTTACGTACTCAGAACCAATCCAAATGATCGCAGCACGGCACTGTATCATATGAATTTGATGAGCTTGGGTGATTTTGGTCTCGCAAATCAATTTAAATTGCGCAGTAATGATATTGTCTATGTCGATGCAACTGGCTTAACTCGCTGGCAACGTGTTATCAACCAAGTTATTCCTTTCTCTAGTGCACTATACAATTTTGATCGTCTTGGACAATAATCTATATGAAGATTCAAAATATTTTAGTCGTTTGCGTAGGTAATATCTGTAGAAGTCCTATGGCTGAATACTTATTAAAACAACAGCATCCTAATTTACATATTGAATCAGCTGGTATTTCTGGGCTTGTAGGTCACTCAGCTGACGATAAAGCACAATTATGTATGCACAGATTCAGTATCGACATGAGTGGCCATATTGCAAAAAAACTAAATGCTGAATTGATCAAGAAAGCTGACTTAATCTTAGTAATGAGTAATAATCAGCAACGCCATCTTGAACAGACATGGCCATTCGCTAAAGGCAAGGTTTTCAGATTAGGGCATTGGCAGAATAAAAACGTATCTGATCCATATCAACATGATCAGAAATTTTTTGATGATACATGCGAGCTTATCCAACAGTGCGTTACTGATTGGAAAAAATATATTTAACTTTTTAGATTTAAGATTATGAGTCAAAATACGAATACCGAAGACACAATTGACCTAAAAGAGCTTTTCTTTGCTTTAATAGCTCAATGGAAACTGATTGCTTTATGTGTCATTTTAAGCCTAGTTCTTGCTTTACTTTATCTCAGAGTCACACCAGATACTTATTCTGTAGACGCACTCGTACAAGTAGAAGACAGTAAAGGTGCTTCGGCAGCTCTATTAGGTGATTTGTCTCAAATGATTGATCAAAAATCACCAGCTCAATCAGAAATCGAAATTTTAAAATCTCGTTTAGTTTTAGGTTCAGTTATACATGCTTTACATCTCGATTTAAATATTTCTAGTATCGAGGATACACTTAGCCAACGCTTAATGAATGGCTCAAATTATGAAGTTGAATATGTTCCTAATAGTGTATTATTTAAAGACAATAACAAACAATTTGAAGTTAGGAAATTTGAGATTCCACAACAGTTCCTAGATAAAACGCTAATCTTAAATTTTAAAAATGGTCAATTTACTTTAACTAATACTGCAACAAATGAGGCTGTCTTAACCGCTCCACTTAACCAACTAAATACTATTAACAATCAAAATGGTATTTGGAAAGTTGATATTCGCACTCAGGACCAACTTAAAACTGACTATTTGATTCAAAAGCAGTCATTACCTGCAGCTGTCGATAAATTGAGTGCAAGCTATTCTGTAGCCGAAAAAGGAAAACTGACAGGAATTCTCGGACTTAATTATAGAGGTCAAGATAAGGAACATATTACTAAGGTCTTGAATGCGATCTTGGCTGCTTATAGCGCACAAAATGTAGAACGTCGCTCAGCAGAAACAGCTCAAACTTTAAAATTCTTAGATGAGCAGCTCCCTGACCTAAAAAAACAACTTGATGATGCTGAACGAGTCTTCAATAAGTTTCGTCAACAATATAATACGGTTGATGTGACTAAAGAATCTGAGCTTTACTTAACGCAGAGTATTACCTTAGAAACTAAGAAAATTGAGTTACAACAACAACAAGCCGATCTTGCAGCAAAGTACACTGCTGAACATCCTGCAATGCGTGAAATCAATGCTCAGATTGGTGCCATTGACAAACAAATTACTGAATTAAACAGCACATTAAAACAGTTACCTGATATTCAGCGCCAATATTTACAACTTTTCCGTGAAGTTGAAGTCAAGACCCAACTCTACACAGCATTATTAAACTCATATCAGCAATTACGTATCGCGAAAGCTGGCGAAATTGGTAATGTTCGTATTGTTGATACTGCCGTTGAACCAGTAGAACCTATCAAACCGAAGAAAATACAAATTCTCATTCTTGCTATTTTCCTTGGTGGCTTCTTAGGAACTCTGCTTGCTCTACTAAGAAATATGCTACGTACTGGAGTCAAAGATTCAGCACAAATTGAACGCGAGTTCGATCTACCAGTTTATGCAACAGTACCAAGATCTCCTGTACAAGAAACTCGTATGAGTATCTTGAAAAAGAAAAAATCAATTCCTATCTTGGCTGTCAAGCATAGCGATGATATAGCGATTGAAAGTTTACGGAGCATTCGTACCGCTATTCATTTTGCGCTATCGAATGCAAAAAATAATATTATTATGGTAGCTGGTCCTGCCCCTGAAGTTGGTAAATCTTTTATTTCAACAAACTTAGCAACGATTTTTGCTCAAGGTGATAAAAAAGTACTTCTAATCGATGCTGATATGCGTCGTGGTTATATGCACAAATACTTTGATGTTGAGGTCAAACCAGGTTTATCTGAGTTTCTTAGCAATCAAGTAGAATTGAGGAAAGTTATTCACAATACACAAGTGAATGGTTTAGACGTGATCACACGTGGTAAAAGTCCAACCAATCCTTCTGAAATGTTGAGTTCACAAAAATTCAAAACCTTGCTAGATGAATTAAGCACGCAGTATGACCATATTATTATTGATACACCGCCTGTATTGGCCGTGACAGACGGTATCATTATTTCTCAATATGCTGGCGTTAACTTGTTGATTGCTCGTTACTCGAAATCACAAATGAAAGAGCTTGAACTCAGCTTAAATCGTTTTGAACAAGCTGGTGTGAAAGTCAATGGTTTCATCTTGAATGATATCCAACGCACAGCTGGTGCTGGTTATAGCTATAACTATGCATATGCCTATAAAGCCCAAAAAGAAGATTAAGTTCTCTTTTCAAGCTTTAATAAAAGCCAAATCATTTGATTTGGCTTTTTTTAAACATAAATCTTATAAAAAAACCTACGCATTTTACAGCTGAGTTATTCATTGCTTAAGCTTAGACATGCTAAGATCATTGACATATTTTTATTTAGAATCTCACTTTTGGACATCTCATGAGTAAAGCTTTACCTCTCATTGCTGCAGTTGTGTTAGGCGGTGCGGCCCTAGTACCTGTTTATTATGCGACACAAAATCCAACCACTGAGTTTGGCGCGAAAGCTGATAAAAATGCAGCACCTGTTGCTAAGATCAGCTATGCTCTCGGTTATGAAGTTGCAAAGCAAACTCCACCAGAGCTTGAAACGAATGCATTTATTACAGGTTTCCGTGATGCACACTCTCAGAAGCCTGCAGCATACTCTGAGGAAGAGTTACAAGCAGCATATGTAGAATTCCAAAAAGAGATGCAACAAAAGCAACAAGACGAAACCAAAAAAGTTGAGGCAACTAACTCAAGTTTCTTAGCTGAAAATGCTAACAAAGAAGGTGTTAAAACAACAGCATCTGGCTTGCAATACAAAATCACCAAAGAAGGAACTGGCAAACAACCTGTTGCAACTTCTGTCGTTAAAGTACATTACAAAGGTCAATTAACTGACGGTAAAGTATTTGACAGCTCATACGATCGTGGTGAACCAATCGAGTTTCCATTAAATCAAGTCATTCCTGGCTGGACTGAAGGTCTACAACTCATGAAAGAAGGCAGTAAGGCAACGCTTTATATCCCTGCTAACTTGGGCTACGGTGAACAAGGCGTGCCAGGCTCTATCCCGCCAAATAGTACTTTGATTTTTGATGTCGAATTAATCGCTGTAAAATAATGATATAGGGAGAGCTTGTGCTCTCCTTTATTTTGGAAGAAAGAATGAAAAAACTTACACTTACTCTCATAACATTGATGATTGGAACGGTTCAAGCAGCTCCTATCACCCTAAAAAGTCCACAAAAAGATCAATTGGGTTATAGCTACGGTTATTTAATGGGGAAAGGAAATACAGAAACGCTCAAAGACTTGAATATCGAAACCTTTGTACTAGGGCTTGAAGATGCAATTAAGGGAAAACCAGCAACACTCAGTGATGAGCAAATGGCGGCTGTTCTCAACCAATATAAAAAGCGACTTGAAGCCAAACAATTAGTTGAATTCCAAGAGCAGGCAGAAAAAAATGCTCAAGAAGGAAAAAACTTTCTAGCAGAAAATGCTAAAAAGCCAGATATCATCACAACAAAATCAGGTTTACAGTATCAAGTTCTTCAACAAGGTGCTGGTAAATCGCCAAAGTTAACATCAACAGTAAAAGTAAATTACGAAGGTCGGTTAATTGATGGAACTGTGTTTGATAGCTCAATTGCTCGCAACCATCCTGTTGAATTTAAACTGAATCAAGTCATTTCTGGCTGGACTGAAGGTGTCCATACGATGAAAGAAGGTGGTAAAAGTCGTTTCTTTGTGCCATCTAACTTAGCATATGGTGACATGGGTGCTGGAGATGCAATTGGACCGAACAGCACACTTATTTTTGATATTGAATTACTCGAAGTAAAATAGTAATAAACCCTCCTTGTTGGAGGGTTTATTTTTTAATGTTTCAAATGTCTTGGGCGAAAACCCGTGATTAGTAAACCGATAACATAAGCAGCGACACCCAATACACACAAGCCAACAACTTCTGCAATTCGCAACCACTGAGCGATATCACCTTGGTACCATGTTAAAGCATATGCAAGAGCAGCAATCATGGTCATGTTGGCAACTAAAAATTGGAAACCAAGCTTTTTCCAATGCGTCCCAAAACGATAGATATTTCGTTTGTGTAAATAAAAATACAGCATTCCAGCATTGACTAAAGCAGAGCCCGAAGAAGCGAGTGCTAAAGCCATATGCTCAGCATGCCAATCAATTAATTTAAAGAACCCAATAAATACAACGTTTAAAATCGCATTTGCAGCAACTGCCATGAGACCGACACGAACTGGTGTTTTGGTATCCTGTTGTGCATAAAAACCTGGTGCAAACACTTTAATCAACATAAATGAAATTACACCTGCACTCATGCATTGCAATGCAAGTGCCGTCATATGTGTATCTTCTAAAGTAAATTCGCCACGTTGGAATAAAGCTTGAATAATCGGTGTCGATAACATGAATAATGCAATACTTGCAGGAATACCGACCAACATAATGATCTTGGCAGCCCAATCAATCATGCTTTTAAATTTAGCTTGATCTTGCTCAGCGTGACGCGCAGATAGTGAAGGTAAAATAACTGTGCCGATCGCAACCCCAATGAGACCTAATGGTAGTTCAGTCATTCGTTCAGCACTGTATAACCACGATACTGAACCATCTTGCATGAACGATGCCCAAATCGTATTTAACAGTAAATTAATTTGTGTCACTGAAACACCGAATAATGCAGGCAACATTAGTTTCAGGATACGATCAACACCCTCATGCTTAAAATCAACTTTAGGTGGAATAAGTAAGTTCTTTTTCCAAAGCTCAGGGATTTGTATCGCTAACTGTAAAACACCTGCAACCACGACAGCCCAACCCAATGCCATAATGGGTTCTGCCATAAAAGGTGTTAACCACCATGCTCCTGCAATCATCGCAATGTTCAAAAGCACAGGTGAAAATGCTGGCGATGCAAATGAGCCATAGCTATTTAAGATACTACTCGCAAAAGCCGTCAACGACATGAACATTAAATAAGGAATCGTGAGGCGGAACATATCCACCGCTAAATCAAATTTCTCTGGATCGTTATGAAATCCTGGTGCATACAAATAAATAATCGCTGGTGCGGCAACCATCGCCACAAAAGTTAGCAATGACATAGCCGTCAGCAAACAACCAAATACTCGGCTAATCAGAATCTGCACTTCTGCATGTGTTTTACTAGTTTTATATTCGGTTAAAACAGGAATGAAAGCTTGAGAAAAAGCCCCTTCCGCAAATAAGCGTCGAAAAAAGTTTGGGATACGAAAGGCAACAACGAAAGTATCGAAATCTTTACCCGCACCAAATACATTTAATAGCACGATATCACGCACTAATCCCAAAACTCGAGATAACATCGTCATTGCACTGACAATAATAGTCGATCGCCACAATGCCATCGCATTCACCCACGGCTTATCTTTAAAAAGCGTTATTGTAATGAAACTCAAAATAGATTTCGTTGTGAAATCATAAATTGGCGGATATTTTTTAAGTTAATTTGGCTTGCGATAGCGCTTTTCGGAATTTTTGCCAATCAAAATAAGGGCCTGGATCTGTTTTCCGCATTGGTGCAATATCAGAATGCCCCGCAATATGATTCTGAATTTTTGGATAGCTTTTAGCTAGCATCAGCACAACATCAACAAGTGCTTGATACTGTGCGTCCTCGAAAGGAAGATCATCGCTGCCTTCCAACTCAATGCCGATCGAATAATCATTACATTCTTTGTGTGCTAGATAACTCGAACGTCCAGCATGCCACGAACGATCATTGAAATTTACAAATTGAATCACTTCACCAGTGCGCAAAATCAATAGATGTGCGGATACTTGCATGCCTTCAATAGTCTGAAAATAAGGATGAGTATTCCAATCTAACTTATTTTGAAAGAATTGCTGGATATAACCACCACCAAATTGAGAGGGTGGCAAACTGATGTTATGAATAACAATCAGTTGAATGTCAGCATCCACTGGACGTGCATTAAAATTTGGTGATGGGAGTTGCGTCGCACCTTCTAATACACCATTTCGAATTTGCGCAAATCTAGAATGTTGCATGGTTTATCAAATCGGCAATTTAATCTTTATCTTTGCCATTTTGACATGCTTTATGCGCAATAATCGAGATGAAATGCTTATTTTTTATGTTGAGGGTGCTAATATAATGCACTAGTTTTTTGGTCAACCTATACTGGAAATAGTATGAGCATTCCTCAATCTTTGCTTGAACAATCGATTCAAATTAACATTCAACAAGCATTACAGGAAGATATTGGGGACGGTGATATCACCGCAATGCTCACACCAGAAGATGAGCAAGCTACAGCAACGATTATCACTCGTGAAGACATGGTATTAGCTGGTCAACCTTGGGTTAATGCCTTAATCAAAGCTTATGATAAAGATGTTCAAATCACGTGGTTAAAGCAAGAAGGTGAACTTGTTCAAGCCAATGAAGCTTTTCTAAAATTGGCAGGTTCAGCCCGTAGCTTACTGACTGTTGAGCGTCCTGCTTTGAATTTTGTGCAAACGCTTTCTGCTGTGGCGACCAAAACGGCAAATTACGTAAAACAATTGGATGGTTTAAACACTAAACTTTTGGATACACGTAAAACCTTACCAGGCTTACGCATTGCTCAAAAATATGCAGTGGCAATCGGTGGTGGTCAAAATCATCGTCTAGGTTTATTTGACGCTTTCTTAATTAAAGAAAATCACATTATGGCAGCAGGTGGTATTGCCCAAGCCATTACCAAAGCACATCAAATCGCACCAGGTAAACCAGTAGAAGTAGAAGTGGAGACTTGGGACGAACTGAATCAAGCACTCGAAGCTGGAGCTGATATCGTGATGTTAGATAATTTCAGCCAGCAACAAATGATTGATGCAGTGAAGCATGTTGCTGGACGTTGTAAGTTAGAAGCTTCAGGCAATATTACTATTGAGAACTTACGCGAAGTTGCCACAACTGGCGTAGATTATATTTCAATGGGTGTACTGACTAAGGATGTGAGAGCTATAGATTTATCTATGCGTTTTAATGCTTAAGCATCATCCACATCTTTTGTTTCCTTCTGAGTCGAAGTGTCATTAGATACTTCGACTTTTTCATTCCAAGCTGACTTCGCTTGTGTCGAATCAGTAGAGCGTGGATCAACAGCCATCAAAACAAAAGTCACTGCTGTTAAAAAAACGAGAAATACTTGAACCATTATTCCCCCTCCTTGTTATTTTCAATTTATGCCAGCGTACCAAACTAAGATGAGCTGAATGAGCGGGTAATGTTACCGTTTGAAAATTTATAATGCGTCTATGTAGAGATAGATATTCATTGATCATGTTTATTTTTATGTCGCTTAGAGATACATTGACCCATAAACTATTTTAAACCATAAAAAATGGAATCTATTTTCGAAGCCTTCTTTACTTTGATTTTTCAAATCATCCGCTTTTTTTTGCATATCATTTTTGAAGTGATTATCGAAGGCTTGATTCGTGGCACTGGATATTGTGTTGTATCTGCTTATCGATTGAGACGTCATGTTGATATTGAGAGCACTGAGGTTTTTATTGTTGGCTTTATTACATGGGGCATGGTTATCTTTTTGGCTATTTATTTTTTCCTTCTGATCTAATCTTAAATAAAAAAAAGGCGGTCTAAAAAAACCAGACCGCCCGCACTATCAACTGGAACTTACCAACCGAGTGCTTGCTGTTGCTTTTGAATCAATTCTGAGATTCCTTTTTCTGCAAGCTCTAACATGGCATTACACTGCTGGAGTGTGAACGGTTTGTCTTCTGCCGTCCCCTGAATTTCAATAAATTCACCTGCTTGTGTCATCACCACGTTTAAATCCGTTTGGCAATTTGAATCTTCTTCATAGCATAAATCTAGTAGGACTTCGTCTTGATACATTCCGACTGAGATCGCTGCCACTAAACCTTTTAACGGGTCATGTTTAATTTTCTTGTTGCTCAGCAATACATTCATTGCGTCTACCAATGCAACCGCTGCACCTGTGATTGCCGCAGTACGTGTACCGCCATCCGCTTGGATCACATCACAGTCTATCGTAATCGTGTTTTCACCCAACTTCTTCAAGTCCACCATCGCACGAAGACTACGACCGATTAATCGTTGAATCTCTTGAGTACGACCCGTTTGCTTACCACGTGCTGCCTCACGATCACTACGCGTGTGCGTTGAGCGTGGCAACATGCCATATTCCGCAGTTACCCAACCTTGTCCCTGACCTTTCAAGAAACGAGGTACTGAATTATCAATGCTTGCTGTACACAACACTTTGGTATGGCCAAATTCAACCAAAACTGAACCTTCAGCGTAACGGGTATAATTACGCGTAATCTTTACGTCACGTAACTGGTCTAATGCTCTTTGGTCAATACGCATAATAATTCCTTAAAACGATAGCACAACTATAATTGCACCATAGTATATCTCAATTACACGTACTTTCCCTTTTGCTTGTTGGTAAAGAGCATCGCTTAATGACTCAAGCAATGCTCTATCTTAATTAAGCAGCTTTACCAAATATGCTTTTCACTGCATCAACAAAGCTATCTTTGATCGCCGCCAAACGGTCTACTACATTGTCAGGCAAAGAGTGAATCGCCAGACGTTTATACACACTCACAATTTGAGATCCAAACGGCGCTGTATTGTACTGTTGACCAAACTCTGCACAGACTGCACGTACTTTAGGAGCCATCTCTTGATAGCGGTTGGCAGGTACATCTGGGAACAAGTGATGTTCGATTTGATGACTCAAGTTGCCACTCAAGAAATGCATGATTTTACCGCCAGTAAAGTTTGCTGAACCACGAATCTGACGCAAGTACCACTCTGCTTTGGTTTCATTATCAATATTGTCAGTGATAATTTCAGAGTCTTCTGTAAAGTGACCACAATAAATCACGGTCGATGCCCAGTAGTTACGAATCAAATTGGCAACAAAGTTACCCGCTAATACTGGCAAGAACATTGGGCCAGCAATCAATGGGAACAGCACATAATCTTTACCAAACTGACGTACCATCTTTTTGCGTAGATTTTTGGATTCTACATACACTTCTTTCCAAGTTTTGGTGCCATCAAATAATACTTTTTCCATCTCTAGACGTTGTAAAGCCAATAGCCATTCAAAACCCGTAGATAATACAAAACCCGTTGGTACGTTAAACAAAAAGCGAGGTTCCCACTTTTGCTCACGACTCATACGCATCACGCCATAACCACTAATGTCATGATCCATGCCGTACACATTGGTATAAGTATGGTGTTTATAGTTATGGGTATATTTCCAATCTTCACCCGTACACACCGTATCCCAGTCGTAGGTTGCACCATTAAGCGTTGGATCATTTAACCAGTCGAACTGACCATGCATCACATTATGACCAAGTTCCATATTTTCAACGATTTTAGATACGCCTAGCATAACGGTACCTAATAACCATACAGGTGGAATCCAACCACCAAACATCAACATGCCGCGTGACGCAATTTCGGTGTAGCGTACAAAGTTACGTACTTTATAAATATAATCAGAATCTTCTTTGCCAATTTTAGCCATGGTTTCAGTACGGATGGCTTCAATCTTACGGCCAAACTCTTGTACTTCTTCTAGTGTTAATGCACGGCTTGTATTACCGCCAAATTTGATTGGAGGAATCGTTTTAGTCGGATTTACTGTCATCATGTTCATAATATTATTCTCTATCTGGTCAATATGAATTAAAGGTCAATCTCAACGGGACTCACCGCTTCACTCACACACAACTTAATTTGCACATTGTTTTGGTTATCGATTTCACCTGTAAGTAGATTTTTCACTGCACCACTAACCTTGGTACAAACACAGGTATTACAAATCCCCATACGACAACCAAAAGATGGTTTCAAACCTGCAGTTTCAGCACTGGCCAATAGGTTGCCACGGCCTTCAAACTCTTGCATACTGCGGCGGAAATTGACTGGTTGGATTTGAGCATCCACATCCATCGTCACTGGCAAGAAGCTTTCTTGCGTTAAACGGTCTAACCAACCACGTTTCGCCCAGATTTGACGTGTCGCTTTCATCAACCCTGGAGCAGCACACACATAGGTTTGACGTTGAGCAGCATCAGCACACAAACGATCCAAAGTTTCTTCATCAAAATAAGCAGGTTGTTCAGCACTATCGACAATAATGTGTAGCTTAAAATGCGCATATTCTGCTGCCAGTGTTTCCAATTCAGTACGGAACGCTGGATCACGTGAGTAATAAATCAACGTTACAGGTTGATTTGAACGTGCTAAAGCCTGTTTCGCAATCGGAATAATTGGCGTAATACCACTACCTGCAGATACCAAAAGAATTGGTTGTTTACCTTCTTCTGTATCAAAGTCTTTTAGCGTAAATTCGCCCATCGCCTGAGTAATTTCAATCACATCACCAGCACGTGCGCTGTTAGCTAAATAGTTAGATACACGACCTTGTTTTTTTATACCCAATACCAATTTGTCGTGACTTGGTGAACTCACCAAGCTATACGCTCGTTGATGCAGCACACCATCAATACGAACCGTCACCATCACAAATTGACCAGGCTGATAGGTTGTAAATTTATTGTTACTGCTTAAAGTGACCTTGATCATTTCATCTGCAATAGGCTCAATCGCTTCGATTTTTGCCATAATGCGGCGCAAAGTCCACATCGGGTTAACCTTTGCAAGGATAAAATCAACAAAATCTTCACGAACCCAATGCGGTTGATAATTTAACTTAGCGTTCATACGTTCCTCGTTTTGTATGTGGCTATTTATATTGAGTGAACAAATGTTCATATAGTGAACATATGTACACTATATTAATTTGCGTTCACTGAGTCAACACTTGTTCACTAGTTTTTGGTTATTTTTAATACTTTTTTATAAATCGCTAAAATGACGAGAAAAAAATAATGGATTAATCAACAAATCTAGCCCTAACAAAACATGTTTCTATTCTCGCTTGGCAACTTCACTTCTTAACAGGCATTAAATGGTTATGAGAACAAAGAAAGTATTGGTATAAATTCTATTTGCAGCCTAGTTGCTCATTTTCTTGCTAGGCTTTAGACACTTCTCAGGACAAAGTTGCTTTGTTTAATCCTCGCTCAGGGCTAAAAAAATCATGTTTTTTTTGCTAGACTCTGCTGTATGAATTCAATGGATCTTTTTCATGTCGATTAGAGATGAACGAAAACAACAGAGCCGACAAGCTCTGCTTGATGCAGCACTCCATCTCAGTACTTCTGGACGCTCATTTAGTAGTATCAGTTTGCGTGAAGTGGCTCGCGAAGTTGGTTTAGTACCAACGGCGTTTTATCGTCATTTCCAAGACATGGAAGCGTTAGGGCAAGAACTCGTTGATCAAGTTTCTTTGCATCTCAAAAGCCTGATTCATCAACTGGGGCAAAGTTATTTACAACACAGCGGGTCTGCCAAAACACGAACCAGCATTGAGTTGTTTGTCCAAGCAGTAAATCATAGCCCTCAACAGTGGCAATTTATGATCGCTGAACGTTGGGGTGGTTCTGAAACAGTACGAATTGCGATTGCACGTGAAATCGAATTTTTGATTGAAGATCTTGCCATTGACCTGTGCAAACTCGAAACCTTCAAACATATTAAAGAAGCCAAAGACCTCCAAGTTTTATCAACGATTTTGATTAATATGTCCTTTACATGGGCGATGACATGGATCAACTTACCCAAACAGTTCACGATTGATCATTTGTTAGAACAGCAAAATTTATTTATCGATAATGCAGCGACTCAAGTGCGCTTACTATTTCGTGGGATCTCAAACTGGGAACCTCAAAACGCTTGATCATATCAATATGAAAGGTTGATATATAAAAGCATTGCTAAGCGTTATGATGCATTAGACAATAGCGCGATGCCGTTTAGAACACTATGAGGAGCTTAAAAGCATCATGAATCCTGATCGTCATACTCAGTTCTTAATACGTAAAGAAAAAATTTTGCAGGTTGCGGAAAAGCTATTATTAGAAAACAACCAAGAAATGACCCTCGATGAACTGGTTGCCGAACTGGATATCGCAAAAGGCACCTTATATAAGCATTTCCGTAGCAAAAATGAATTGTTACTTGAACTAATCATTCAAAATGAAAAAGAAATTCTCAAGATTTCAGATCAGTACAATACAGATTTCAAAGAATATGCCCCTCGTTATATGCTGCATCATTTAACGGCGCCGAGTCGTACGATTCTTTTACATCAGTTAGAAGAACATCTGACCATGACGGAGTCAAAACTCAAACATTTGTTTGATGAACTATACGCTGTTCGCCAACAACGTATTGTTTCACTCAAAGACATGACTGAAAAATATTTAAAATCACAGAACTACGATATGTCGATTCGAGACTATTTATCTTATATCTGGTCTCTTACCTATGGCGCAGCATTATTATTGAACTCAAGCTATTACCAGCGTTCAATTGGCTCTCGCCAAAAACTGATTAATCTCTATGTCAGCCAAGCGCTATCTTTACCTACTCAAACGGTACAGATCGATCTAAAAGAATTTCAGCTCGATGAAAACGCTTAAATAAAAAAGAACTGTGATGACAGTCCTTTTTTATGATCGAAGCATGCCAATTATTTAGCTTTACGCTCTTTCTCAAGTAGGAAGTCAACGACTTGAGTCACTTTAGCATCTCCACCTTGCACCACATATTTACCTGCAACCACCACAGCTGGCACACCTGTTAACTGATACTGCTGTGCCAATTTGTTCGATTCAGCCACTTTGGCAGTAATTGGGAACGAATTAAACATACTGTTAAATTTCTGTTCAGGCACACCATAACGCGCAAAGAATTTTGCTTGCGAAGCTTGGTCAAAAATTTGCTGACCGCCATCGTGAATCGTATGGAACAACGGAATATGGGTTTTCTTACGCACACCGAGAGCTTCAGACACAAAATAACCTCGTGCACCCTGTTCCCAAACAGGATTCATTGCCGCTGGCGTACGCAAAAAATACACATCTTTTGGAATTTGCTTTAACCACGTTTGCATATGCGGTTCAAGTGTAAAACAGTGTGGGCAACCGTACCAAAAAAACTCACGTACTTCAATTTTACCTTTCGGTGCAACCGTTTTACCTGGGTTGGCCACCACGGTATAGTCTTCCCCCGCGACAAAATTCGCAGCCATTGCAGGCATAGCAAATGCCATTGCCACTGTTGTTAATGCGCCAAATACTAACTTTTTCATACGCTGTGCTTTTCCTCTAAGTATTTTTGATAAGTTTATATGATAAATATAAAGCAAACTCGAGCAATTCGTTTTGCTTCTGTGAAGATTTTAATGGCTTTTATCGCTTTTTTTCCTAGAATCGCTACACTAGCAACAGATTACATCCAAATAATCATCCTAATATTGAGGTACACCCATGTCGCAATTGAATGTTGACCCACAAGAAATCGCAAAATTTGAAGCATTGGCTGCCAAATGGTGGGATCAACATTCTGAGTTCCGCCCGCTTCATCAAATCAATCCCTTACGTTTAAACTGGATTGAGGAACGTGTCGGTAGCTTAGCTGGCAAGAAAGTGCTAGATGTCGGCTGTGGTGGCGGTATTTTGGCTGAAAGCATGGCGCGTCGTGGTGCTGATGTTTTAGGTATTGATATGGGTGAAGCACCGCTTGCTGTCGGTCGCTTACATGCACAGCAGGACAATGTACAAAATATTGAATATCGTCAGATTCCAGTTGAACAACTCGCACAAGAACAAGCAGGTCAATACGATGTTGTGACCTGTATGGAAATGATGGAACACGTTCCCGATCCAGCATCTATCGTCAAAGCCTGCCAAACATTAGTAAAACCAGGCGGGCATGTGTTCTTTTCAACCATTAACCGCAATCCAAAATCCTATTTATTCGCGATTATTGGCGCTGAATATGTCCTACGTTTACTGCCAAAAGGCACACATGATTATCATAAATTCATCCGCCCTTCAGAAATGGCACACGATATTCGTAACGCAGGCTTGAGTCTAAAAGAAATGACGGGCTTACATTACAACCCGATCACTAAACACTATTGGTTAGCGCCAAATGTAGATGTGAATTATATGGTGCATACCACAAATACAGGTGCTTAATGAAAGCTGTTTTATTTGATCTTGATGGTACTTTGATCGACACTGCTGCTGATTTTATTCGCATCATTCAACAAATGTGTCGTGATGAACAGCGCCCTCTCGTTGATGCAGCGACTATTCGCACTCAGGTTTCTGAAGGCGCACGGGCGATGGTCAAATTGGTGTATCCTGAATTAGACGTGACTGATCCAGTGTTTCTCGCTCATCGCCAACGCTTTTTAGATGTATATGGTGAAAATATCGTTGTAGATACAGACCTTTTTAATGGTATGTACCCTTTACTCGAAGAGCTAGAAGCAAAACAAATTCCATGGGGTATCGTAACCAACAAACCACGTGGTCTGAGTGAGTCCCTGCTTAAAGAGTTAAATCTCAGCTCACGTTGTTCCGTCTTGGTTTGCCCCGAAGATGTTCGAAATACTAAACCAGATCCTGAACCGATGTATTTGGCTGCAAAACAACTTCAAATTGCTGCCGAAGAAATCATCTATGTTGGTGATCATCCTCGTGATATCGATGCAGGTCGTAATGCGAGTATGTATACGATTTTGGCAGCGTATGGTTATTTACCAATTGAATCACGTGATGACCTTGATGCGTGGAATGCAGATGCGATTATACAAACAGTTCCGGAATTACATGAATTGCTCAAACAGAAAATCACTGTTTTGTCAGAAAATCAGCGTATGATGGGTTAAGCATTAAAGATAATTATAGGAGGCATAACAATGAAATATTCAGAATATCAACCTCGTCCTGATCTATTAAAAGACCGCATTATTCTGATTACAGGTGCGGGTGATGGAATTGGGCGTGCGGCTGCTATTAGTTATGCCTTGCATGGCGCAACCGTCGTATTACATGGTCGCACACTGAATAAGCTTGAAGTTATTTATGATGAAATTGAGGGCTTAGGTGCACCTCAACCTGCAATTTTACCTTTACAGCTGTCTACCGCATCAAGCCATGACTATGAGCTATTGGTCGACACACTCGAGCAACAGTTTGGTCGTTTAGACGGTATTTTACATAATGCAGGCATGTTAGGTGATCGCGTCGAATTAGCACATTATCCTGTAGATGTTTGGGATGATGTTATGGCCGTTAATCTAAGAGCGCCTTTTGCATTAACTCAAGCATTATTACCTTTACTCGAAAAGTCTGATCGCGCTTCAGTTGTATTTACCAGTTCAAGTGTAGGTCGAGAAGCTCGTGCATTGTGGGGGGCTTACTCCGTTTCAAAAGTCGCGATTGAAGCGATGAGTAAAATTTTTGCGGCTGAAAACACGTATCCGAATATTCGATTCAACTGCATCAATCCTGGTGGGACGCGAACAGCCATGCGAGCAAAAGCCTATCCTGAAGAGGATCCGAAGGTTTTACCAACACCGGATAGCATCATGCCTGCCTATTTATATTTGATGGGTGATGACAGTTTAGAAATGAATGGTCAAAGCATAGATGCTCAAAGTTAGAATGATAAAAATTCTAACGGATGAGTGAGAGAGGCTGCTGAAGGAATCTTCATAGTTTTAAACGAATCATGAATTGATCTTCACAGTTTCTCTGCATTTTTAAGTTACAGTTTTCACATGAGAGACATCCGAAGTCACTAAGGTGCATCATGAAAAAAATTTTCATTATCTTTGTTTTAGGTTCAACCGCTGTATTAAGTAGTATGAACAGCATCGCAGGTCCACACTTTGATCGCGGAGAAGACTCGCGAGGTGGTTGGCAGGGTCGTGGTTTAGATAACTCGGATAATGAAAATCGTATGCGTGAACGTCGTATACGCGAAGAACGTGGTGTTGAACGTTTGAAACAACATCGCTGGCAAGCAGGTTATGTGATGCCTCAACATTATCGAGGTAATGGTTATAAAGTTGATTATAAACAAAATAATCTTCCGAAACCGGGTCGAAATGAACAATGGTATAAAATCAATAATGACTACATTCTAGTCAATTCCGATGATAATAGTATTATTCGTATTGTCGGTTTCTAAGCCTTTGAAACCTCAGTTGAGCAATTTAAATTCGCCACAACAGTACTAAGAGATTTATCTTTTGCTTTTTTTGGTTAGAATCAAATAAATTGCAGTAAATCTGAGATCGATATGGCGAACCAAATCACTGAAACTTCAAATAGTACAGCGCAAGATTATGTACATTGGTTTCGCCATTCAGCACCTTATATCAATGCTCATCGTGATAAAACATTCGTCCTGATGTTTGGCGGTGAAGCGGTTCAACATGATAATTTCCAACATATCATCCATGATATTGCCTTGCTGCACTCGTTAGGTATTCGTCTGATCCTAGTACATGGTGCACGTCCTCAAATTAATCAAAATTTGCTTGAACGCAAAATTGAAACACCTTTTCATCAAAATCGTCGTGTAACGACACGCGAGTCTTTACGCGGCGTTATGAATGCTGTCGGTTCGATTCGCTTAGAAATCGAAGCACTCCTGTCTATGGGCCTTGCGAACTCACCGATGTACGGCGCCCGTATTGATGTTGTATCGGGTAATTTTGTCACCGCAAAACCTTATGGTATTCGTGATGGTATCGATTTCCAACTGACAGGTGATGTACGTTCAATCGATACAGATGCTATTCAGCGTCATTTAGATAATCACAATATTGTATTGCTAGGACCGACAGGCTACTCCACCACAGGTGAGGTGTTTAATTTACTGGCTGAGGAGGTTGCAACCAAAACTGCAACTGCGATTAAAGCCGATAAACTTATTTTCTTGGGTGAAAAACAAGGTTTAATGAATCAAAAACAGCACTTGCTTCGTGAACTAAGCCCTCGTCAACTTGAACCTTATATTCAACAGTTCCAAGCAGATAATCCTGAATTTTCATTACATTTAAAACAAGCTCAACAAGCCTCTTTATCAGGGGTTCATCGTGTACATTTAATTTCTTATGCTTATGATGGCGCATTGATTGAGGAGTTATTCACTCGTGATGGTATAGGTACCATGATTACCGATGCACATTATGAAGAAGTTCGAATTGCCAATATCCATGATGTTGGTGGTCTCATTAATCTACTTCGTCCACTCGAACAAGAAGGTATTTTGGTTTATCGCTCTCGGGAACGTCTTGAGAGTGAGATTGAACAATTTGCAGTGATTGAACGAGATGGCATGATCTTGGCTTGCGCTGCATTGTATCCAATACCTGCACAGGACGATGAAATTCGTTCAGCCGAAATTGCCTGTGTTGCAGTCGATTCTAGCTATCGAAAATCCAATCGTGGAAGCCAAATTCTGCAATTCTTGGAAAGCAAAGCCAAACAGCAAGGTATACAACAATTATTCGTTCTCACCACTCGAACAGGTCATTGGTTTTTAGAGCAAGGATTTCTTCCTGCCACTGTGGATGACTTACCCAACGCTCGCCAAGCACTCTATAATTATCAAAGAAATTCACTTGTGTTTAAAAAGGCATTAAACTAATTCCAGTACGTGAAGATATTTTTATTTCTGATAAAGATATCTTCGAATCGCTCAATACTGTGATTATTGTTTTAATTTAATTTGATCTAAAACCTTAAATAAAATTTAAAAAAATATAATAAACATTAGCTTAGGTTATATTTTTTAATTCCTTCATTATTCAATAAATCACTAAACTTATTCTTTTTTCTATTTTGCACTTTTACTGATAACTAAAGCCTGAACCGTACCGGGTTTGTCGGAGACTTTTTATTTAAGTTAGGCCACCTGACCTAACGGGTTAATCTTATCATAGTACATTGCTTCAAACTCAAAAGGCGATACATAACCCAGTGCACTGTGTACACGCTTTTTGTTGAACCAATCTACCCAGTTTAGTGTCGCAAGCTGTACATCCGCTAAACCTTGCCAATCTGCTTTTAAATATTCAATCACCTCTGTTTTGTATAAGCCATTCACTGTTTCAGCCAAAGCATTATCGTATGAATCACCAGTCGTACCGACTGATGCTCTTAAATTTGCTGCTTCTAAACGATTGGTATAGCGAATAGAAAGATATTGCACACCTCTGTCGGAATGATGAATCACATTCTTTGGCATGCCTCGATCATGCAATGCTTGCTCCAATGCATCGAGCACCATATCTGTATTCATCCGTGTAGATACTTTCCATCCAACAATTGCTCGTGAGAACACATCAATAACAAATGCGGTATATACCCAGCCTGAATGAGTTTGAATATAGGTAAAGTCACCCACCCATAGTTGGTTTGGATGATCAGCATTAAAATTACGTTTCACTAAATCATCTGCCCGTTTTTGGTCATCTCGGTTACGGGTGGTTTGTTTATTCTTACCACGCCAAACACCTTGTATACCTAGCTTTTGCATCA
>Ga0209727_1000523_pt1 | contig 41145 bp, 35 predicted proteins | sample RifGroC1_FD_183995 | JGI IMG/M metagenome (GOLD analysis project Ga0209727, IMG submission 183995) | Groundwater microbial communities from Rifle, Colorado, USA - Groundwater C1 (SPAdes) (version 2) | ecosystem: Environmental > Aquatic > Deep subsurface > Groundwater | place: Rifle, Colorado... | reverse complement strand
AGGTGAATCCAAAATGGCGGAATGTAGCCGGTAGCCAGCATTTCCAAATATCATCCTGCCGGCTACTGACTTCTGACTACCATCGTACTCTACCTAAATCAGCTCCGTCTCCCGCATGCTCCAGCCGCCAAGCGCTCCGCGGCCGAGCGCCCAGTGGCGCACGGCGAACCAGCCGTCGGCCGGCACCGAAATTGTGGCGAAAGTGGGCTTGGGCCCTCGCGGCCGTGAGGGGCTGCCCGGATTCAGGACGAGCATGCCGTCCAGTTCGTCCCAGAAGGCGCGGTGGGTATGGCCGAATAGGGCGGCATCGGCGCCGATCGAGCGGGCGGCGGCCACCAGGGGGCCAAAACCTTCGGCTACCCCGTGCAGGTGCCCGTGGCAAAGAAAAAAGCGCTTGCCTGCGAATTCCAGTGTATCGAAAAAGGGAAGGGAATGATCGAAGTCGCCGTTGCCGCGCACGCGCTTGCCGGGAGGGTGGAACCCCGCCAGGTCCGCGGCGACCGGAAAGTCGGCGCAGCCGTCGCCGAGGAAGGCGAAGGCCCCGATCCCCCGCTTCCTGCCCCATTCCAGTATGGCTTGCAGGACGGCGACGTTCCCGTGGGTATCGGAGATCACCAGCAGCTCGGGAGAACGATCCCTCATGGTTTGCCGCCGGGACCTTCAAGGCGCCGCGGGCGCGAGCGGATCGACCGCCGGAGGCGCCGTCGGATCGATGATAGGCTCCTCGTCGGCAGGATCGTTCCGGGACTCTGGCGCCAACTGCACGAAGGGTTCCACGAAGGGTTCGATGCCGGCCTTCATCTTGGGCACGGAGAGCATGAATACGTCAACGCCGAATTCCAGCGTGAACTCGCTTTCCGCCGTAGCCCCGCCGGGCGTCTTCACGCTGATCGTATGCCGGGAGCCGACGACGGGCATACGGTCCCTATCGCCTCTCAGGAACTCGACGCCCTTGCCGCCGTCCAGGCTCACGACGACAAGATCGTCCGCAGCGTAGCTCCCGTCGGGCGCGCCCTTGTTGTCGACGAGGACGGTGTGGCCGCGGTACGTGCGGAACAGGAAAACGGCCGCGGAGATCCAGAGCGCGGCCAAGGCGAATCTGAGCAGGGTCCTCCGGAGTCTGACGCTCATCGCCCGGCTCCTTCCGCAACGACCGTCGCGGCGGCCGCGGCGGTGCCGCGCAGGCCGGCCCGCGCCGATTCCGCATTCGCCCGCTTGCGCCAGGCGTGCAGCACCAGGGCAAGGGCTATCACTCCGTAGCTGAAGGCATCGCGGAAAAATTCGCCGATCATCGCCGAACCGAAGAGGTTCGTCCCGGCGCGCGGCACGACGATGTACATGAGATGCAGAAGGACGACGCCGATGAACACGTTCGGGATGGTGGCCTTGCTCACGGACGCTCCGCCCACGAGGATGGCCGCGGCGGAGAAGAAACCCGTCTGTTTGTGGGCGTTGTAGGTGGCCATATTGCCCAAATTCTGCAGGAAAATGATCTGGCCGATGCTCGCGAGCACCGTAGAGATCACGATGGCCAGTATTCGGGTCCTTTCCACCGGGATTCCGGCGGCATGGGAGACGCTTTGGTCCTGGCCGACGGCGCGCATATCCTGGCCCAGCTTGGTTTTCCGGAACCAGATGATGAACAGGCAGAGCACCGCGATGGTAAGGTAATTGGCCAGAGGGAGATTCACCATACCGATCCGGAAGGGCAGGAGCCGGTCGAGACTTTGGCGGACCGGATCCATGTTGAGGGTGTTGCGTATGCCGTAGCCCCGGGAGAGGGTTATCGCCAGGGAATGAACCGGGATGATCGCGCCCATCATGTAGAGCACCACGAGCTGGTAGATGCCGTCCATGAAGAAGCCCAGGATATAGCTGGTCACCATTTCGCGGCCGCGCGCCCGGTTCAGGATCTCCCCGGCTATCCAGCCGAGGCCGGCCGCGATCGGAACGCCGATGAGGCTGGCGAAGATGAGTCCGGGCACGCCGACGATGTTCCAGTCCACGGCGAAGATCAGGCCGATCTGGCCCGCCATGGCGCCGAGGACCATACCGAAGTTGATGCCCATGCCCGCCATGATCGGCAGGATGAGGCTGAATACCAGGAAGGCGTTCCGGCCGATGCGGGTGAATATCTCCTGGGCGATGGAGAGGGGCGGCAGCCCGGAAATCGGGACGCAGACCGCGGTGATCGTGAGGAAGATGAGCACGACCGCGTTGTCCGCGGCGAAGCGCCTGGGATTGAATGCTTTCTTCATTTTGTCACCTTGGTCTTGCGCGTCAGCGCGTAGATGATCATGCCGTTGGATATCAGGATTCGGATGACCTCCGACATATCGGTCTTCATGACGCTGTTGATGACCGACGGGGTCATGGTGAGGATGCCCTGGAAGAGGAAGGTCCCCACGATGACGTTGAGCAGGTTGGCTTTGTTGACGGAGGCCCCTCCGAGGAGGATGGCGGCGACCGCGGGGAAAGCCATGTACAGGGGTGCGTTGTACACCTGTATGAAACCGAAGCTTTGCTGATAGACGAGGATGCCGAGGGCGCCGTAAACGGAAGATACCACGACGCTCGCGATGCGCATCCTGTCGGCCGAAACGCCGCTCGCGCGGGCGAAATCCGGATTGGACCCGACGGCCGTCAGCGCGGTTCCCGTCCGGCTATGCATAAACAGCCACATGGCGAAGGCGGCGAGGGCGAAGAAAAGAATGGCGCCGGTCGGGAGCGTGAAATTTGAACCGATCCTGATCACGAGGAAATCGTTCAGGATCTTGGTCCAGTACCCGTCCAAAGTGATGGTCGTGCGCAGGCCCGTTCCGGAATATCCCCATACCATGGTCGGGTTCGTATACGGGAGCACGATCCAAAGTATGGACATGAAGGTGACGATGGAAAAGCCGACGTACATCGCTATCGTCATCTCTTCGCCCTTCACCTTATTCAGAAGCATCCCGTAGAGCAGGCCGAAGACGATCGCGAACGGAAGGCAGAGGCCGATCGCGCCGGTGAAACCGATCCAGCCGGTGAGTCCGAACTGGACAGAGAGCGTAGCTCCCAACAAGCCGGCGATGATGCCGACGGGAAGGCCGAAGTTCAGCCCCGCACCCGCTTGCATCATGGGAACGAGGGCGAGCACCATGACGCCGTTCTGCCCGAAGCGGATGAGGACGTCGGAGATCGAAGTGTCCACCCGCACGCCCACGAAGGGGGCGACGATGAAGAGCAGTAGCACGAACAGGAATATGATGATGCGCGGCCAACCGAAATCGCGGACCGCGTCGACCGCCTTCTTCTTGAACTCTTCGGTCATCGCTCCCCTCCATCGATCGGACCGTCCGCGGCCTCGCCGGACATGAGCAGGCCGAACTCGGCCGTTTCGGCGTCGGGTCGCAGGATCCCCGCTATCCTGCCCTCGTCTACGATCGCGATCCGATCGCAGATCGAGCGAAGCTCCTCGAGCTCGCTGGAAACCATGACGATAGTGGTGCCGAAGTCGCGGTTATAGTGCCTCAAGGTATCCAATACAAGCTTCTTCGCGCCGACGTCGATACCGCGCGTCGGCTCCGAAACGAATAAGAGCTTCGGATTGAGGGCGAAGGCCTTGGATAGGCAGAGCTTCTGCTGGTTACCGCCCGAAAGTTCCTTGGCCGGCTGGCGATGGCTCGTGCATTTGATTTCCAGCTTCGCGATGTACTCTTCCGCGAGAACGCGCATGGCCTTCTCGTCCCGCAGGTTGAACAAGCCGCCGAAAATCTTCTTTAAATACTCGCCTTTCACCTGCATGGCGCCGAAGGCGATGTTCCAGTCCAGACTTTCGTCCAACAGGAGTCCGACTCCGCGCCGGTCCTCCGAAACGAAGGCCATGCCGGCGTCCAACGCGGCCTTCGGAGCGTCCAGGGTAATTTCCGCTTCGTGGAGCAGCACGCGGCCGCCCGCCGCGAAGAGGCCCATGATTCCGTTCGGGATGCCGAGCTTGCCCTGCCCCGCCAATCCTCCGATGCCGAATATCTCGCCTTCGCAGACGCTGAAGGACACGTCGCGGACGGTTTCTCCCGGCATGTCCACCCAAAGGTGTTCGACGCGAAGCGCTTCGCCGCAGAGATCATGGCGGAAATCCCGGGCCGCCGCGGCGCCGACGTCGCGACCCACCATCCAGGAGGCCAGGTCACGGACAGTCGCCTTTCCGGTGGGGACGTCCTTGACGACGGTGCCGTCGCGGAGAACGACGATGCGGTCGGCCAATTCGATGACCTCGTGCAGCCGGTGGGAAATGAAAATGATGGAGATGCCGTCCGCCGCGAGTCTCCTCAGCGCGCCGAGCAGGATGTCGGCTTCGGATTCGGTGAGCACGGCGGTCGGTTCGTCCAGGACGAGGACGCGCATATTTTCGCGGTCGATCTCGCGGGCGATCTCGGTAAATTGCTTGTGGCCGACGGGCATTTCCGAGACCGCCGTTTCGGAGTCTATTTTCACGCCGAGACGCGCGATCGCGGTGACAGCGCGCTTCTTCATGACGGCGCGCTCGAGGATCGAAAGGCGCTCGCCGAAAAGCTCGACCGCGCTTCCCGGTTTGCTCGGCTCGCGGTTGAGCATGATATTCTCGGTAGCGGTGAAACCGGGGATCAGGGAAAATTCCTGATGCACCATGCCTATCCCCGCGTCGAGGGCGTCGAAGGGACTCTTGAAAACGGCTTCTTTTCCGTCGATGAGGACATGGCCGCCGTAACCGCCGGTTTCGGCGATGACGGGCATGCCGAATAGGATGCGCATGAGGGTGGTCTTTCCGGCGCCGTTTTCGCCGACCAATCCGAGGATTTCTCCCTTGGCGAGGGAGAAGGAAACGTCCTTCAGCACCGTGGTGCCGTAGAAATCCTTGGAGATGCCCTCAAGGCGCAATAGGGAAGTATCATTCGCCATTGCGGAACCTTCGTGGAGGAATGGATCGGGGGCGCTCCGCGCAAAAAGCGCGGAGCGCCCCCGGATACGCCCCGTAGGGGCGCGGCGGCCGACGTACGCCGGCCGCGGGGATTCCGCTTCCGCTGAAGCGGAATCCCTTGCCTTCGTGGACTACTTCTGGAACTTGATGCTGTAGTACTTCTCCGGGACCTTCTGCGCCGTGGTCGGCAGGTAGCCCTTTCCGAAGATGTAGGTATCCATGTACACGAGAACCTGGTTCTTCGCGCGGACGCCGGTGGCGGCGTCGATGTAGTAACCGCCGTTCCACTTGGCGCCGGGCGTGTACACGCCGAGGGCGTCGTAGAGAGCGGTCATGCTGCCTTTCTCGGCGGTTCCCTCGACCACGCGCTTGGCGTATTCGCCGAGGCCCGCGGTTACGGTGAAGCCGTAGGAGAAAGCCCAAGTACCGAAGCGACCGCTGCCGCCCTTGGCGATGACGGCTTCCTCGACCTTCTTGAGGATCGCGGGGAAGTCGCCGGCTTGGGCGGAGAGATCGATGCCGAGGGCGCCCGGATAACCCATGAGGGGAGAGGGCAGGTCGGCCTCGACGAAGTATCCGCCGTACGCGAGAAGCTGCTTGAGCAGGGGCTCGGTGTGGGCGTCGTTGGTGCAGAAGAAGGCGGTGTCTTTGCCGTAGGTCTGGATCCAGGCAGGGACCTTCTCCATGATGAACTGCTGGGCGCCGGCCTGGCCGACGTCGCTCGTGGGATCGGGGGCGGTCTCGAAGACGAACTTCACGCCGAGATCCTTGCTCGCCTCTTCCATGATCTGGCGGCGGAGGCCGAGGGATTCATAGGACATGTGGCGGGGGAAGGAAATGTGCACGAAGGTCTTCGCGCCGAGTTGCTTGGCGGCCCAGATGATGGTGTAGCCGCGATTGATGAAATCGTTGCTCAGTGCGAGGTCGGCCGCGGCTTGGATGACGAGCGGATCCTCGTGCGGTTCGCCGGCGAGCAGCAGGATGTCGGGGCGTTTCTCGCGGATGCGCTTCATCGCCTCGGCGGTGCCGGGGATGGACTGGTTGACGACGACGGCCTTCATCAGCGGATCGTCGGCGAGGGACACGATCTGGGTGATCACCGTCTCCTGCTGGTCCATGAACTGGTCGGGATACGTCACGTGCTGGATCATGCCGCCTTCGTTCGCCTTCCCGTAGCGTTTGATGAGTTCCTCGGCGCCGCGCAGGTCGTCCTCGGACTGGGAAACCGTGCCGGTCACCACGCCGATATGGAAAGCGGCTTTCTTGGCTCCAGCGGAAGCGCTCTCTTGTTTCTGCCCCGCCGCGAACGCGACGGACGCCATCAGGACGCCGATGACCGTAATGGAAATAATCTTTTTCATGCTAGGTTCCTCCTCCTTCAGAGTGATACACATTGTTCTCTTCATTCATTGCCGTGTCAAGCTGAAACGCAACCTTTACCGGGCATACCTCTCCCGGCACGGCACGGCAAGGCATCTCACCGCTCCCGCTCCACGCGGGTGGACGGCCCGTGCCCCGGGTGCACGACGGTGCGCGGCGGAAGCGCGAGCAGGCGCGACAGGCTCCGGTCCAGCGCGGCCGCGTTTCCGCCGGGCAGGTCGGTCCGCCCCACTCCCCCCGCGAAAAGCGTGTCTCCGCTGAAGAGGATTCCTTCCCCTTCCTGCAGCAGGGCTATGGACCCGGGGGTATGCCCGGGAAGGTGCAGGACGCGGAACGGGCCGATCAAATCCCCTTCCGCGAGGTACCGGGTCGCGGTCGGCATCGGCCGCCACAAGCCGCGCACGTATTCGGCGGCGCCCGCGAGGGCGAAGTCCCGCAGGTGCGCGGCCTTGGCCTGCGGGCCGAGATACGCAGCGTCGGCCAGGTGAATGGCGACGACCGGCGGCTCGCCGTCATCCCGGAAAGCGGCCAGGAGCTCGGGCAGGGCGGCGAGATGGTCGAAATGGCCGTGGGTCAGCAGCACCATTGCCGGCCGCGAACGGAGCCGCCGCAATCGTGCTATAATCGAAGGCGCGTCGCCGCCCGGATCGACGACCGCGCATGGACGCGGCCAGGGCGGCTCGTGGAGCTCCGGCCGGAGCGGCACGATCCAGCAATTCGTGGCAATCGCGCCGACGACGAGCGGTTCCAGCATGGAGGGATCATACCCTGCGCCTCATCGATCTGCTAGCGGTTCTCGCCCTCGCCGCATTCTGGTTCGCCGCCGTTCCTGTCGCCGGCGCCTTCGTCGTGCGCCGTTCCTGGCGTCATTTCCGCCGCCGCCTCGACGACCTGAGGCTGTCGCCCATCCTCGACTACCGCGCATCCTGCTCGCTCGACAGCGCGGGTTCCGACTTCCGCTTCTTCGGCGACTTCGAATCCGTCACCGACGGCAGGATACTGTGGGCCCGCAGCGACAACCTCACCGTGCCCGTGGAATTGGACCGAGCCGCCATCTACCTCCTGCCCGCGGCCGACGAAACCGACGACGGAAACGAGCGCGCCTCCTTCGACATGGACGGCTCTCCGCCCGAAAAGATACGCTGGGACCGGGTGGCTTCCCTTAGCGAGGGAGCCAAGGTCTTCATCGGAGGCAAGGCGCGCGACGAGTCGGGCCAGGTCCGGTTCTCGTCGGAGGGGACCGAGGAAATACTGCTGATCCTGTACGACGGGAACGAGCGGTCGCTCATATCCCGGACGGTGAAGGCGGGACGGCAGAAGAACGAATACTGGAATTCTTCGACCGCATATGCGATCGTCCTCGGCTCCTTTTCGGAACTCATCCTCGCGCTCGTCTATTCGAAGCGCCCAGCCCTCGGCGCAGCCTCCTCCGCGGCCCTGGCAGCGGCCTTCATTCCGCTTCTGCCGCTTCTGCCGCCCGGCTTGGTTATGACGGGGCTGTACCGGCGCCTCTGGCGCAAGGGTCGGGCGTTCCGCACCTTCCGCGACCTCGTCCGCATGCCCTTGCGGCATCTCGAAGGAATGCGGGAGACGAAGCTGCCGGACGGGTCCCGCTACGGATGGAGGGAACTCGGAAACGCGCTTGCCCCTACGGAAGGAGAGGGCGTGCCCGTGCTTCCGCCGGGCGCGGATCCCGCCGCCGAGGAAGAATGGAGATGTTACGGGATGATCGACGATGACGGGACGATACGGGCGCCGCGGGATCCCGGAGCGATCTGGGCGGCCGTTCCCGGCGATCCCGCCGTCCTGTCGGGCAGGTATGAAGTGATGGCGAGGCTGCTGGAGATCGGTGCCATGGCCGCTCTCCTCGCGGGTATAGCCGCGAACTCAGTCCTCGCCTGGCTGTTCGTCAGGTCGTTTCGCTAGAATCGGGGTCCTCGGAGGCGAACTCCGTTCCGCCATCGCTCCCGCCCTCGCCCTCGCCCTCGCCTTCGCCCTCGCCGGCGACGTCGCCGTCCTCCACGGAAACGTACGCGCCTTCGTCGGGAAAGGACGCTTCGCCGCGCGGGGATTCTTCCTTTTTGGGCTTGGCGTAGCTGACGGATAGGGGGCGTCCGCGGAAGTCCTTGCCGTCCAGCGAGGAAATGATCTCGTCGGCGATGCCCTTGCGGACTTGTACGAAAGAAAAATTATCCAGGATGCGGAGTTCGCCTATGTCGTCCTTGTCCACGCCGGCTTCCTGGACGATGAGGGAGAGCAGTTCGCGCGCATAGGCGCGGCGGTTCCGGCCGGCGCTGACGAAGAGGGTGGAAGCTTCATCCTCCGGCAGGGAGCGCCGCGGCTCTTCGATCCTGCGCTCGGCTTCTTTCATGCGGTTCTCGTTCCGGACTTTTTCGGCCGCGTCTTTCCTTGCCGCGGGCTTTTCGGCTTTCGGTTTCCAGTCGCCTTCGTTTTTCGGCTTTTCCCTCTCAGCCGGGGCGACGGCCCGAAGGACGTTCTCCGTCTTCCGATCGCGCTGGTTCCGCCGTTTGTCGGAACGGCTGCCCGACGCGGGCACCGCACGCTCGATGCTCATGAAAAGGTAGGCGGCGAAATACGAACGCATGAAGAAGGGAACGTTCTTGCGGACGTAAGCGCGGTACTCGTTGAGAAGGTAGGGATCTTCCTCGGTTTTGATCCGATTGATTATCTCGGAAATGAGGACGCGGATTTCTTCGGCTCGGGCAGCTTTATTCGTTACGGCGGAGGCCATATAGCATTCGACTCCTCTCTCGGGGGCATCTGGACGCGCGGCATCGTGAAGCGGGCGCACCGCGTTCCGCGCGTCCGTCAATTTTCGCACAGATACCGCGTTTGCTCAAGGCGAATCCAGATCGATCCGGTAACGCGTCTCGAACGGGGCGAAACCTTCCCTCGCCAGCACGCGCGCGAAGGCTTCGGAACAAGCGGGCAGGTCCAGAACCAGGCTGCGCCCTCCGAACGAGCGGCAAGTTCCGAGCATGCGGGAGAGCAGATCCTCCCCTACCCCGAGACCCCGGAATTCCGGCGCCACTTCCAGAGCGAGGAGCCTGAACAGTGGAGCCGCGCCGACGGCCAGGGCGAAAGCCGCGAAATCCCCGCGGGCGGTTTCGGCGACGAGGGCATGACGGCCGGCTACGCCGGCGAGAGGCCAGGGATCGGCGCGGAGAGGGTCCAGCTCCTCCATCTTCGGCCTCCGCCGCCCCGGATCGGCGCCGCCTAACGCTTCGGCCAAGCAGACTTCATGCAGGCGGCGGGCCGCCTCCTCGTCGCCCGCTTCGGCGGCGCGGAAGCGGAAATCCTCCAAAAGCAGATCGCCCGTTTCGTCGGGTTCCTCCCCGAGGCGCTCCAGCCCCCATTCCTCGCGGAGCGCGTCGTACCAATCGGTGACGGCGCGCCTCATTTCGCGCTCTTTCCAGGCGAACCAAAGCCGTTCCACCTCAGGCCGCCCCGAAAGCACATCCTTGAAGGCCCTGAAGACTCCCCTGCCACGGTCCAGCGCCGAGGTCAGTTCCTCGCGAACGATGGGATTGCGCAGGGACGCGGCGAAGCCCTCCATCAGACGGAAACCGTCCGCCGACCGCCATTCGGGAATGGCGATGTAACGTCCGGCATCCTCTGCCTCTTCGTCCTCTTCGATCTCATCGGCCTCTTCGTCCTCTTCGTACTCGTCGATCAAATCCGCGTCAATGACGACGCCGCGGCGCGAGTCCAGCAGGTGTTCGATATCCTGCTCCTCCATGGAAAAGAGGATCTGGTTGATGAGGGCATCGGTAAGTTCGAATTGCATGGAAAGGATTGTAGGGTCGATACCTTGCGCGGTCAAGGCAACACGGGCAACACGGGCAATGCAGGCAACACGGGCGATCCGCCGGGAGCCGCGTCCGCTTGCTTTTCATCCACGATCCGCTATGCTGATTCGATGATGAGAACATCCGTCGTGCGCTTCTTCGACGAGATCCTTCTATATTCAGGCCAATTCGCGCTGTTCTATCTCCTTATGAATTTCTCGGACGAAGGGATGGGGCTATTCCTGAATGTCGGCCATGCCACGCTCCTGGCGACCCTGCTTATCCAGACCGGCTGCCTCGCCCGCTGGGGAGACAGGAGCCTGCCCCGCTTCTTCCTGTCCCTCGCGGCCCCCTCGATTTATCTGGTCATGGAAGGTTCCGAAGGCGTCCAGTTCCTCCTGGATTCGGGCCATGTGCTTTTCTGGTCCTTCTCCCTCCTCGTCGCCGGCCTTCAAGCCGCCTCCCGGCGGAAGGCTGCCTTCGAGCGCCGCCGCGTTTCGGAATTCCTGGTCATGCTCCTGAACGTAGGCGCGTTCTTCGCGATCTACATCGTCTTCGATCTCAAGCTCGTATACGCGGAAGCCGGACACACGCCGGACGAAGTCCAACGCATGCTCGGCATCGAATATCTCGCCTCCGGCATTCGGCTATTCCTGGACGACCCGACGCATATCTACGTGCTCGGCGGGGGAGCCTTCCTCGCCCTCTCCCTCGCCGTCGGCCGGGTCAAGATCCTGTCGCTTACCGAGCGCATCAACGCCCTTTTCGGCCAGTACGTCGATCCGAAATTCCGCGACGAGATCGTCTCCAAGGAAGGCGGCGCGCCGCGCGAGCGCGAACTCTGCATCCTTTTCTCCGACATCCGCAATTTCACTACCCTCAGCGAAAAGGAGGGCGCCGCCCGTTCCGTCGCGATGCTCAACCGCTACTTCACCGAATGGGAAGAACTCGTCACCCGTTACGGCGGCATCGTCGACAAGTACATCGGCGACGCAGTCATGGCCATCTTCGGGGCGGGCGACGCCCTGAACCCCTGCGACGACGCGGCGTCCTGTTCGCTGGAAATGCTCCACAGGATGCGCCGGCTGGAAGAAAGGCTGAGGGAGGAAGGGCTCCCCGTGCCCGAGGGAATCGGAGTCGGTCTCGATTACGGGCCCGTGCTCATGGGTGACCTGGGCAGCCGCAAGCGGAAGAATTATACGGTGATCGGCGACCACGTGAACACGGCGTCGCGGCTGGAAGCCATGTGCACGGAGTTCGGAACGACCTGCGTCATCAGCGAGGCGGTCGCGCGGCGGCTGGGGGCGTCGAACGCGGCGCGCTTCAAGGAACTCGGCGAGGCGACGCTCAAGGGCAAGAACGAGACGGTCCGCGTCCGGGGGCTATCCGCGGATCGTCCCGATCCGTCCGCGGACCGTCCGGGAGACGGATCGGGGACGGATCAGGACGGTCCGGGGACGATCAGAAGATCGTCCCTTGACGAGGGGCCCCCAAACCCGGAGAATACGCCCGTAACCCTTTAATCCATAAGGAAGGAGCCAATACCATGAGCATTATCGAATACATCGAAGCACGCGAAATCCTGGATTCCCGCGGGAATCCCACCGTCGAGGTCGACGTCGTCCTCGAGGACGGCACCCTGGGCCGCGCGGCCGTTCCCTCCGGCGCCTCCACCGGCGAAAACGAGGCCGTCGAACTCCGCGACGGCGACAAGTCCCGCTACATGGGCAAGGGCGTGCAGAAGGCCGTCGAGAACGTCAACAACATCATCGCCGCCGAACTCCAGGGCCTCGACGCCCTCGAGCAGGTCGACCTCGACCGCACAATGATCGAACTGGACGGAACCGACAACAAGAGCAAGCTCGGCGCCAACGCCATCCTCGGCGTCTCCATGGCCGCCGCCCGCGCCGCCGCCAACTTCCTGGACGTGCCCCTGTACAAGTACCTGGGATCCTTCCACGCCAACCTCCTGCCGGTGCCGATGGCCAACATCATCAACGGCGGAAAGCACGCCGACAACAAGATCGACTTCCAGGAATTCATGGTCATGCCCGTGGGCGCCCAATCCATCCGCGAAGCCGTCAGGGTCACCGCCGAAATCTTCCACACGCTCAAGAAGATCCTGAAGGACGCCGGCAAGAACACCGCCGTCGGCGACGAAGGCGGCTTCGCCCCGGACATCGCCAACGAGGAAGCCCTCGACTACATCATGAAGGCCATCGAGAAAGCCGGCTACAAGCCCGGCGAGGACGTCGCCATCGCCCTGGACTCCGCTGCCAGCGAACTCTTCGAGGAAGGCGGCCGGAAGGGCTACAAGTTCTGGAAATCCAACCCCGACAAGCTCTTCACCACCGACGAGATGATCGAGATCTACACAAAGTGGGTCAACAAGTACCCGATCATCTCCCTCGAGGATCCCCTGGACCAGAACGACTGGGAAGGCTACGTCAAGATCACCAAGGCCCTGGGCAAGAAGGTCCAGATCGTCGGCGACGACCTCTTCGTCACCAACAAGAAGTACCTCCAGAAGGGCATCGACATGGGCGCCTGCAACTCCATCCTCATCAAGGTGAACCAGATCGGCACCGTGACCGAGACCTATGAGGCCGTCGAGATGGCCAAGCGCGCCGGCTACACCGCCGTCATCTCCCACCGCTCCGGCGAGACCGAGGACAGCTTCATCGCCGACCTCGTTGTGGGCCTTGAAACCGGCCAGATCAAGACCGGCTCCATGAGCCGCACCGACCGCGTCTGCAAGTACAACCAGCTGATGCGCATCGAGGACATGCTGGAAGGCATCTCCGAGTACGCGGGACGCAACGCGTTCTACAACATCAAGAAGTAAGGCACCGCAAGCCGACAGGCAGGAAGCCGCTCCCGTGGGGGGGCGGCTTTTTTTATAGGGGGAGCACCTCCAGCCCGAAACGGGAAACACGCGGCGAGGAAGAACCAAGCGGGGGTCCTGGCAGGGGAAACGCGGGTCTCGTTTAGTCCTCGGCAGTAGCCTGCGGAATCACTCAACCCGCGTTTCCCCTGCCACCCCCCGATGCCTGATCCGCGCCGCGTGTCTCCCGACGTGCCACGCCTGGGCGCTGCCTTATCAAAAGCGGCTCCCCCTCGCTCCGCGCTCCTCGCCAGTAGGCTGCGGGGCCCTCCGCTACCCCCACTGGGGGAAGCGGCAAATTATTGACGCTTCCCAATCATGCCGGGATCAGGATTCGGTGAGCGCGCGATTGATCGTCAGGAAGGCGGCGCGGATGGGGGGCGTATTCGCGGAAAAGGTATGCGGCAATATACGCTGGACCATCCGCCTGCATGAGGATATCGACACCGCGTTCTTCATGGGACGCGGGTTCAATCCAATAGCCGGGGACCCTGTCGCTATGCGGCATAAACGACTTTCCCGTCGCGGGCGATTTCATCGTAGAGGCGCCAACCATCGCTCTTCCATCCGGCGAGTTCCGATTCCGTGGCCACGAGCACATCGAAGGATACTAGCGGGTCGATAAGGACGCGGCGGATGCTCCTGTTCACGGCGGTCGTAGAAGCACCGTCGGGAACGACTACGATGAGGTCGATATCGCTGTCGGGATGGGCATCGCCACGGGAAGCGCTTCCGAAAACGATGATGCGGATGGGGTGCTCTCTTTCAAGGATTCCCTTCACGGCCCGGCTGATAGCGGCATCTATGTCCATGAATTAAGAATACAGCGCCGGCTACTTGCTGCAATCGCCAAGACGACCCCCCGCGCCGGGACTTCGAAGCGGTCATGAACCGCCCTACCGGACCGTCGCGGGGGTGCGCGGAATCCGCGCCCGTAATTCCGGACGCGCTTACGGCATATCAGGCCGTTGCATCTTCCGCCGACGGAGTCCGGTAGGTCGGCGAAATACTTTCGGTCCATCCGGAGTCGTGACGGGCCGCGCTGTCAGATACGCAGCCGGGCAATTCGGAGACCTCGACGATACAGGAGAAGTTTTCGCGGCTCCAGTATGAGATAGGTTCGTATTGTTACATCCATTCTCCCCCCCTAGCTGCGGGAAGGGAAGCGCGAAGAGGAGAAAAAGGGCTGTTCCCGATGTATGGAACAGCCCTGACCTTTCACCTGCGAGTCTCGCTTCCGGAGCCGGAAATCATCCCAACAGATATTTGATGCTGGTCTGCAATTCAGTTTTCAACTGCGGAAGTTCCAGTCCCCGGATTCGCGACGAGAAAGGCTCGTAGGATATCGCCGCTTTGCAGCCGCCTTTCAGCAGGGCGTCAATTTGGCCTTTGTTGTCCATGATGTCATTCCCGTCCACCAAAATGCGGTCTTCATCGAGTATGTCTTTCTTGGCTTTGCCGGCCAAAACACCGGATACATGAACGATTTCCGTTTCCTTCGGGAAAACGTCTTTCTCGCCGGACAGATAATGATGGAAAGTATCATGCAATAATTTGTATTGGGCCGGATACCTGCATTTAGCGATACCTTCCAAGGCCGCCTTTTTGGTACGCAGAGCGCAAATTTCAAAACCCAGGGGTTCGATCAATCCGGTCATCTTCGCTTCGGCAAACAGGGGACCGTAGGCGTCAAGCGCCGCCACCAAATCCGCCGCCCGCTGTGCCGGAGTCCGCGGATCGGAGGCATCGTTCAAGGGGCAGAGCACGATGGCCGGACAATCGACACGCTTGGCTTCGGCGATCAACCCCTTCAGTTTCGCTATGTTGGTCTGCCGGCTTTTCCCGTCCTCAAACGGATACAGGGCGTTGATAGTCAGAACCTTGATGCCGGTTTCTTTGAGCATGGTCTTCAGCTCGGCATCGGATAAGCCATCAAGGATACCTTTGTCGGTAAAATCGTTGCGGACTTCTACCGCCTTGATGCCCAGATCAGCGGTAAATTTCAAGAATTCGTTCAACGGTATCTGCGGTTTTGTTACCCGGTTGAGACACAACAGTTCATGCGCGGACATAATCATGTTCCTCCCTGAAAGATAGGGTAACCGCACCCGTTATGTTTGTCAATGTTGTTTTATAACTATATTGACAAAGAATATTATGAAATATTTTTTCCACGTATTGGCTTAACCGATTTCTAGTGATATCATCATCGAATCCATGAACGCAAAGATCGGAAACCGGCCTAAAAACATCCGCTCACAAAATAAAAAACTCATCGTTGATTTATTCCGTACCAGAGGCCCCCAGACGGTTTCCGATATTTCGGCCATCGTCAAACTCAGTCGAACCACGGTCATGAAAATCAACGATGAGCTGTTGGCCGAACAGATTATCATCGAGGCGGGCAAGGGCGCTTCGACCGATGAAGGCGGGAAGAAACCCACAATTTATTGCCTCAAAGCTCAAAGCAGCCTGATAGTGACCTTTTACATTCATTACCGCGCCATTCATTTTACCCTGTTCGATTTACAGGTCCAAGCCTTGGTCAAGGCGAAGTTACCCGTGGTGACTGATGAACCGTTGCCGAGCATCATTGCCAAGATGCGGGAACTATTTATGGAAAACACCCGGAATCTGCCCTCCGATCACCGCTTGTTGGCTTGTATCGTCGCGATCCATAGCAACATGGACAGCGAAAAAGGTATTTGCTTGCACGCCACTTATTTTCCGTCCTGGGGCACGAACATTCCGATCCGCGACGAGATCGTTTCCGCGTTAGGTATCGGCTGCCCGGTCCACGTCGAAAATTTCATCCGTATCAAGGCGTTCGCCGAAATGAAAATGGGCCTTGCCAAGGGTCATAGTTCGGCGTTGATCATCGATGCCGGGTGGCACGGTATTACGGCCGGACTTCTTATCGATGAGAAACTGTATCAAGGCAAGCATTCGCTATCCGGCGAGATCGGGCACATGATCCTCCACCCTTTCGATACCGTTCAATGCGGGTGCGGCGGGTACGGTTGCTTTGAAAGCCTGATTTCGTTCCAACGTTTGCTGGATGACGCCGAGCGGGCATTGGAACAACATCCTCAGTCTTCGTTGGCGAATCACCGGGGAAATATTTCCCTTCAGTTATTCTTTGAGGCGGCCGAGGCCGGCGACGTTTTGGCCCGCTTATTGATGGACAACGTGATCAACTGGTTCGCCCGAGGGTTTTCCAACTTGATCACTATTTTTGATCCCGAAATGATCATTGTCGAAGGCGACTACGCGGCCGCCGGCCAATATTTTCAGACCGAGGTGTGTCGCCGCTCCAAACACCTGACCTTGTTGCGGCTGGTCCGGGAAACACCGATCATTTTTTCTTATTCCGAATCCAATTCTTCCGTTGTGCTCTCGGGCGCGGCAGCCATAGCCATCGACAAATATTTCAATTAAAGCCTCAAAGTTTCACACCAACTGATCGAAGCAGTCTCAAAACCCCAATCCAGGCCGGTTAGCCGGTCGCGGTCGGTTATCGCCTTTCACTCAAAGCTCACTCAAAAAGAGGGAAACTTTTTCTTGACAATTAACAATTGCGATGTGATACTTAGTTATCTAACTATATTACTTTTCTAAAAACGCCAATAAGTTGGCTATCCGGATCACGCGGCTTGGCGAACAAACGTTAGCGATCGTGCATGCGTTTTGATTAGGAAATAATCGGACCGAACGTTTGCGTTATATAGGGAGGCTCAGAAATGGCTATCAGGGTAGGGGTGATCGGAACAGGGGCAATAGGGCAAGACCATATACGCCGGTTTTCTCAAGCGCTGTCCGGCGCGGTAGTAACGGCGGTATCGGATATCGACGACGTCCGCGCCCGTAAAGTCGCGAAGGATATCGGCGGACGGGCCGCCGCGACCGGCCGGGAACTCATCGCCGCCGATGATGTCGATGCGGTGGTCGTCACCTCCATCGGCTCCACCCATGAGGAATACGTGTTGGCGGCTATCGCGGCCGGAAAAACGGTCTTCTGCGAAAAACCGTTGGCGACCACCGCCGCAGCTTGCAAGCGCATTATCGACGCCGAGGTAAAACACGGCAAGCGCCTTGTACAGGTCGGGTTCATGCGGCGATACGACGCCGGCTATCGCATGTTGAAAAATGCGGTAACCACGGGAAGAATCGGCACTCCATTGATGGCGCACTGCGCCCACCGGAATCCCGCTGTCGGCGACAACTACACTACCGACATGGCGATCACCGACACAGTAATCCATGAGATCGATGTCATGCGCTGGTTGCTGGATGACGAATACGTAAGCGCGCAAATCATTTACCCCAAAAAAACGAGTAAGGCTTCCTCGCATTTGGCGGATCCGCAAATCGTTCTTCTGGAGACGAGTTCGGGCGCCCGGATCGATGTCGAAGTCTTTGTGAACGCGGTGTACGGGTACGATATCCAGTGCGAGTTGGTCGGAGAGACCGGGATCGCCCGCCTGCCTGAGCCGAGCAATGTGCTGATGCGCAGTCAAGGCCAGCTTGGCGTCGAAATTTTGACCGACTGGAAACAACGTTTCATTGGGGCCTATGACGTCGAGTTGCAAGATTGGATAAACGCCGTTACCGCGGGTAAGGCGACGGGTCCTTCTTCTTGGGATGGGTATGCCGCCGCGGTGACCGCCGATGCCTGCGTGAAAGCGCAAATAACGGGAAAGATCGTGGAAATAAAGCTCGGAGAAAAACCCGCTCTCTACAGATAGCGGCGCCGATGGTACGGAACGGAAAAAGGAGGTAAATGGTGAAAATCGCCTTTGACGTGGATGTTCTTGCTAAACAAATGAGCATCACCGGGATGGTTCGGAAGGTAGCCGATTGGGGATACCGATATATTGAGCAATCGCCGCACCCGCGGATCAATCCGTTTTATAAGCACCCCCTGTTCTCAAGGGAATGCGAGCAGGAATACCGGAAGGCCCTCAAGGAAACGGGAGTGGAAATTTCTTCGTTCATCGTAGTCTACCGCTGGTCCGGGCCGTCGGAAGAGGAGCGAAGAATGGCGGTCGCCAATTGGAAAAAGATCGTCCAGGTCGCGGCGGGTATGGGGGTCCGCGTAATAAACACCGAGCTTTCGGGGGATCCCAATCAGGCCGAAATATGCAACGGGATGTGGTTCCGCTCGATGGACGAACTGTTGCCCCTTTTTGAAAAAGAAGGCATCCGGGTCGAGATTCAATCCCATCCTTACGATTTTTGCGAACTGAGCGACGAAACGGTGGATATGGTCAAAAGCTACCGCTCGGACAACCTCACCTACGTCTACTCGGCGTCGCACGGATTTTTCTACGACAAGGGAAAGGGCGATGTCCGGGGAATGCTGAAATACTCAGGCGATAGCCTCTCGCATGTCCTATTCGCCGATACCCTCAACCAAACGCTGGATTGCCGTTACATCGTGAATCCCCCGTGGCTCAACGGCCGCGGGAAAAGCGACGTGGCGGTACACCAGCACATGGCTATGGGCGAAGGGGAAGTGGATTTCAAAGGAATTTTCGAAACCTTGCGGGAGATGGAATTCGCCAAGAGGACGTTCAAGGCGGGCGGAGACTCCATCGCGTGCGTGTCGTACTTCGGTTTCCCCGAGAGGATGGAAAAGGAAGCTCGTTCGGCTCGCGAGCGGATCGAAAAAGAGCTTCCGCAATAAGGGAGCGTAGTCATTGGGGTTTGTCATCCGTGTTACGGATGCGAAGAAGCGTACTAAGGAGGGAAGGTATGAAGAAACTCGGCAAAGCGATTTCGGTGGCGTTGATTCTCGCGGTTGCGTCGAGCGGAGCATGGGCGGCGGGGGAAAAGGACGGAGGCAAGGGTGTCGTCAAGATCGGCGTCAGTATGGCGGTGTTCGATGACGTATGGCTTACCTACGTCCGCGACTCGATGACCAAGTGGGCTTCGACCAAAAGCGATATACAGCTGACCATCGTGGACGCGAATGATGATACGAACAAGCAGATGGGGCATGTGGAAAACTTCCTGGCGCAGAAAATGGATGCCATCGTGATTCTGCCTGTGGACACCGCCGCGACCGGACCGATGACCAAGGCGGTCACCGCCGCGAAGATTCCGTTGGTGTACGTCAACCGGAAGCCGGACAATCTCCCGAAAGGCGTCGTGTTCTGCGGCTCGAACTCCATCGATTCAGGTATCTTCATGATGGAAGAACTCGGCAAGTTGATGGGCGGGAAGGGCAACATCGTCATCCTGATGGGCAATCTCAGCAATGAGGCCGCCATCGCCCGTACCGACGGCATCAAGAAGGTCGTCAAAGAAAAGTATCCGGACATCAAGATCCTCCGCGAACAGACCGGTAATTGGCAGCGCGAGGAAGGCAAAACCATCATGGAAAACTGGTTGGCCTCCGGCGACAAGATCGACGGCGTAGCGTCCAACAACGATGAAATGGCGCTCGGCGCGATCATGGCTATTGAAGCGGTCGGCAAAACCGGACAGATTTTGGTCGGCGGCGTGGACGGAAGCGCGGATGCGCTCAACGCCATGGACAAGGGCACGCTGGCCTGCACCGTATACCAGGACCCGCAAGGTCAGGGTGAAGGCGCCGTGGAAGCCGCCTATCTGATGGCCAAGGGCCTGGCGAATCCCCGGGCGAAAGACGACATTATCTGGATTCCTTATCAACCGATCAACAAAGCTAATTACAAGAGTTTCATGAAGTAATCAGCGAGGTTCCGTCCCGGCTTACGGCCGGGGCGGAACGCTTGTTGCTTTATTCCTCCGGCCCGAATAATCGGGCCGGAGGATTACCGGGCAGCGATTTGAGGGGGGCCGGAATGGAAACCGAGTATTTGTTGCAGATGAAGAATGTAAGCAAACAGTTCCCGGGCGTTCGGGCTCTCGATAATGTGGAATTGAGCGTAAAAAAGGGAACCGTCCACGCATTGATGGGGGAGAACGGCGCCGGAAAATCCACTCTGATGAAGTGCCTTATCGGCATCTACGCCCCGAATCAAGGCACTATCACCTTCAAGGGCGAACAAATAACCATCGCCAACACGCACTATGCCCTGTCGAAAGGCATTTCGATGATCCATCAAGAATTGAGTCCAATTCCGCACATGACCGTGGCGGAAAACATATATTTGGGCCGCGAGCCGACGCAGTGGAACGGCCTGGTCGATATGAAGCTCATGAACCGAAACGCGAGCGAATTGCTTGAGCGGCTCAACATCGATCTTGATCCCCGGTTTAAAATGCATCGCTTGAGTATCGCCAACACTCAATTGGTAGAGATCGCCAAGGCAGTGTCGTATGATTCCGACCTGATCGTCATGGATGAGCCGACATCGGCCATCACCGAATCCGAAGTGGAAATTCTTTTTTCGATTATCAGGGCTCTGAGAAAGAAAAGCATATCGGTTATTTACATCACACATAAAATGGATGAAGTGTTCAAGATTTGCGACGAAGTGACCGTTTTCCGGGACGGACGATACATCAGTACCGATCCTATCGAAAAACTGACTTCCGCCCAGCTTATCCAGAAGATGGTCGGACGCGAGCTAGTCGAGATGTTCCACAAAGAACGCGCCGTCATCGGTGAAACCGTGCTCGATGTGCGCGATCTGAGCGGACACAGATTCAGGAATGTTAGTTTCGAGGTAAAACGCGGCGAGATTTTCGGCGTCGCAGGACTCATGGGAGCGGGTCGTACGGAATTGCTGGAATCCGTCTTTGGCGTACGCAAGACGCACGGCGGGGAAATCCATATTCACGGACGAAAGGTCGCCATCCATGAACCCGTCGACGCGATACGCAACGGCATGGCTTTATTGACGGAAGATCGAAAACTGACCGGCCTATATCTCAACGCCAATGTACGCGATAATATGGCTATAGCGAATATCAATGAATATATGCAGGGGCCATTCGTCAATTTCCGGAAAATCGATTCCGATTGCGAACGGATGCGGATTTTGATGCAGATCAAAACGCCCAGCTTACAGCAAACAATCAAGAATCTTTCGGGCGGCAATCAGCAGAAAGTGCTTATTTCCCGATGGTTGCTCACCGAACCGAATATTCTCATATTGGATGAGCCTACCCGCGGAATAGACGTCGGCGCCAAATCAGAAATTTATAGGCTGATGATCGAATTCGCCAAGCAGGGGAAGAGCATCATTATGATTTCCTCGGAGTTGCCGGAGATTCTCGGGATGAGCGATCGAATAATGGTCATGCACGAAGGCGATAAGGTCGGTGAACTTTCGCGTGCGGAAGCGACGCAAGAGAAGATACTGCATATGGCGACCGGGCTGAGCCTGACCGAATCCATAACCGCATGAAGGGGAAAGCTATGAAAGAAATCAGCGCTACGGCAGCAAAGGCTGAAGGCAAGAAACCAGATATGACGGTATTTAACGTAAGAGCGATCGTGAGCAAATACGGTATCTACTTCATTTTTTTGGGGATGTTGATAATCGCCTCCTTGTTATCCCCGGCGTTCATGACCCCGATCAACCTGATCAATATCATCAGGCAGATATCGATTATCGGCTTGATCGCTCTCGGAGTCACCGGGGTCATCGTATCGGCAGGAATCGATCTCTCTTCCGGGTCCGTTGTCGGCATGGCCGCCGTCGTCGCCGCGAGTCTGGTGCAAACCAAGGGATGGAGCGGAGCGCTTTTTCCGCATCTGGCGGAGTCCCCTCTGGCGGTCGCGATTCTGGCCGCATGCCTAATAGGCGTTTTGGCCGGAGCTTTCAATGGTTTCTTGGTGGCAAAAACGGGAATTCCTCCGTTTATCGCAACGCTGGGAATGGTGCTGGCCGTCCGCGGCGCGGCCATGCTTTATACGAACGGCCGGCCGGTATCGAGTTTGACCGACGAGTTCAATTTCATCGGCCAAGGATCCGTATTCGGCGTTCCGGTCCCCATAATCATTCTCGCCGCCGCGGCGGTGTTCACGCATATTTTGTATTCCCGTACGAAGTTCGGAAAGTACATATACGCGATCGGCGGAAACGAACAGGCCGCGCGCGTTTCCGGTATCAATGTCGTGAAGTACAAGATCATCATATATATCTACGCGGGTTTCCTTGCCGCTGTCGCGGGCTTGGTTGTCTCGTCCCGCATCGGATCCGGGCAGCCGGGGCTTGGCGTAGGTTACGAATTTGACGCCATCGCGGCAGCGGTTATCGGCGGAGCTTCGTTATCGGCCGGAGGAATCGGTACTATCCCGGGCACGATCGTCGGCGCGCTGATTATCGGTGTCCTGAATAACATTCTGGATCTCACGAACGTGTCCGCGTATTGGCAGCAGATCCTCAGGGGCGGGATCATCGTCGGCGCGGTTATCCTTGATCAACGGAAAAACAGGGGCGGCCGCTAAAAGGCTCCTATCAGTTAAAAAGCTTTACGACATCGGCTCCTTACTTCGGTTCCGCCGAACGGCCCGACTACCCGGCCGACGGAACCGGTCCTTTTCACAATTAGTCAGCTAGTTCTGCGGACCGACGCACGGCCGATACCGGAGGTTTGCGAATGACGATACGCAGTAAACTTTTCATCCTGGTGACCGCGACCTTCATCCTTTTTTCGTGCGCCGTCGGAGGTTATTTTCTGATACTCGGTCCTCTCGCCAGGATCGAAAAGGAACGGGCGTTTCTTGAACGATTGCGAAATGACGCATCGGAACTGCAAACCGAAGCGAATCTTATGCTACTGAACAGTCTGGGGCAACAACGTGTCCGTTTCGATATCGCCGTCAAGAATTACCGCGACGCCCGGAAAGACATCGAGAGAATCGATTATTTACCGTCATTGAATCTGACCATCCAGACCGCGTTGAACACCATCAACAAATTGTCCGCATTTTCCGATTCAGCGGCGGAAAAACTGGAAACCAGCTTGACGACATTTGAGTCGGAAACGGCCAAATATTCGATAGACAATAATACCGTCACGGTTATGCGCCTGTACCGTCGGGAACCGCCGGTACCGGATGGTTCCGATCGGTTGTTGCAGGACCGTATCCAGGATGTTTTGTCAGCCCTCCATAACATGAACGACGTACTCAGCAATACCCAGGATACGGCCAGGAAACAAGAATCGATCATAGACGGGGAAGTCGCGGTAATAAAGAATCGCAGTACGGTTATCTTCTTCAGCTCCGTCGGGGTCACGCTTTCCCTCGGTTTCCTTATTTCTTTGCTAATCGCCCGTTCCATTTCCCTTTCGCTGAAGCTGATGCAGCGGAATATCGCGGCGATCAGTTCGGGTGACCTCCGGATCCGTTTCGGTCTGCGCTCCAAGGACGAGGTCGGGAAACTTGCGGGCGATCTGGACCGGTTCCTGGATGGCCTTGAGGCTTCATTCAAGGATATCCAGGTTTCATCGCATGCCAATTTTCGCCTAAAGGATGAATTAGCCGAGTCCGTATTGAGCGCGACTTCTTCCACGGAAGAAATCGAGGCGAATACAGCTTCCATCGGCAAACAAATGGACCGGTTGGATTCCATGATCAAGCGGGAAGATGTCCAGGTGATAAGCATCTCGGAGTCTTTCGAACGGTACATGGAAAAAATATCCAGCCAGAATCAGTTTATCGATGATACCGTCGGGGCGGTATCACGAATGCTGGCGTCCATGGATAACATCACACAAATTACCCGCTCCAATCAGGACTTGACGAACGAGTTGGTCACAGAATCGGGGAAGGGCAGAGAGATACTTGAATCATCGTTCGGGAAAGTGAGCGAAATCTCGGACAGCATCGCCCAGATCCAGGATATGGCTTCAGTCATCGCGTCCATAGCGGGCAAAACCAATATTCTGGCCATGAACGCCGCGATAGAAGCCGCTCACGCGGGAGAGTACGGCAAAGGATTCGCCGTCGTCGCGGAAGAAATCAACAATCTGGCCTCCGCGTCGGCTGATAGTTCTAAAGAAATCGCCGGAAGCATACAGGAGATCGTTGCGAAAATCCAGGAAGCCGCTGAAACGAAAAGAGCAACCGCTTCCGCTTTTGCCGCGGTAACCGGAAAGATCCGGGTCGTTTCCGATTCGGTAAACAGCATTTATTCAAATCTGGACGAGGTACAGGCCGGAAGCGAACACATACTCGAATCCATGGAAAAACTCAAAAACAACGCGGAGGCGATAGAAAACGAAACGGACAGGATCGGAACGGAAACGCAGGGATTGAGGAATGTGACAGGCGATATTTCCCGGATCTCGAATGAAGTGGTATCGAATATCGATGAGATAACCGATGGCCTGAAGTTGATATCCAAGGCTATACAAGCCGTGATGGCGAACACCGAGAAGCTCGGTTCCGTTGGCTCCGACCTGGATTCTGCCGTCGGCCGGTTTACGACGATTTAGGGGGGATGATGTTTGAGCAGCTGAATTTTCGGGTGAATTTCAACGATGCCGACTATTCGATATTATCGATTCCTCCTGGTGACCGTATGGTTCTGCGCGAACTCGCCAAGCGGGTGGCTGAAGCGGCGCATCGTCCCATAATGGATGAAAAAAGATCTTTGTGGAAAAGGCACAACGCCCTTGAGCGTACTCCGCCCGTGGTTCTTTGCGATCCGGAAAACGGCTGGAACGAGATAATTACCGGAAAGGACCTTGCCTGCGTCAACAACGTCGCGAGATACTGGGAGAACCACCTCCGCAAGCAGCTGTTCTGGGCCGACCGCATGGGAGACGATTACGTCGTCGAGCCGATTTTCAACACTCCGTACATTTACGACGATTCCCAATGGAGCATCCGCGGCGTCACGAAAGATTACACGAAGCGCAAGACCGCCGAGGACGGAAAGGCGTACCACATCGAAAAGATCCTGGATGACTTCACTCAACTCGACCAATTGGCGGAACCGCGTCTTGTCGTCGACTACGAAACGAGTTTTCGGGCGCTGGAGCAAGCCCACCATATTTTCGACGGTATACTTACCGTCAGGCTGAATTCCATCTGGTTCTGGTCCTTCGGGCTCACCGACGATTACGTTTTCCTGCGCGGCATGGAACAGATGATGTTCGACCTGGTTGACGAGCCGGAGAATGTCCATAGGTTGATGGAGATTCTTTACAAGGGAATGATGTCCCGCCTGGACTTTCTGGAATCCCACAACCTTCTATGCCTGAACAACGACGGAACCTACGTCGGTTCGGGGGGGATGGGGTATATCGACAACGTACTCCCGGCCGGCGATTTCCGGGGAACGGTCCGGACGAAGGATATGTGGGGACTCGCCGAAAGCCAGGTCACGGTCGGCGTTTCCCCTGATATGTTCGAAGAATTCGTCTTCCCCTATCAGCGGAGGCTCATGGAGCGTTTCGCCCTCACCTGCTACGGCTGCTGCGAGCCGATGGACGACCGCTTCGACATCGTCAGACAGGCGAAGAACCTGCGCCGCGTTTCCGTGTCCCCCTGGGCCGACAAGCGTCTCATGGCGGAGAAACTCGGGCGTGGATACATCTATTCCATGAAGCCATCGCCGAGCCCGCTTGCGCTTCCCGTTCTGGACGAAGAATTGGCGCGCAAGGATATCCGGGAATATCTGTCGATCGGGAAGGACAACTGCCTTGAACTGATCATGAAGGACAACCATACCCTGGGCAACAATCCGGAGAATATCGTCGGATGGACCCGGATAGTCAGGGAAGAAATAGATCGGATGTGAATATTGAGCCGCACCGGGTCGAGCGGAGGATTCATTCCGTGAACATAACCATCAAGACCATCGCGCAGCGAGCCGGCGTCTCGACCGCCTCGGTTTCAAAAGCGCTCAACGGGTATCCGGACATAGGCAAGGGAACCCGTGAGCGTATCCTCAAAATCAGCGACCAGCTCGGTTATACTCCGAACGCGCTGGCGAGATATCTGGCAAGGCAGAAGGGCCATGCGATCGGTCTGCTGATTCCCGACATTTCCACCCCGATCTATCCGGAGATATTCAAGGGAATCGATTCGGAAGCAAGGCGGCTGGGATTCAGCCTCCTCCTTTGCGACACGAACGGGAAAAAGGATTTCGAACGCAGCTACGTCCGGACGCTCATGGAGAATCGGGCGCGGGGCATCATCATCGCGCCCGTCGATAACGAGATCGACCATATCCTCAATGTCACCCGGGGACGCATCCCCCTGATCTTCATCGGCGGCAAGGTCAACGACAGCATGGACAACTACGTCTCCAACGACAACGTGATGGGCTCCCGGCTCGCGGTCGAGCACCTCGTCTCACTCGGCCACAGGCATATCCGCATGATCTGCGACAATTACCGGACCAAGACCAAGCGGGACCGGGTCGCGGGCTTCAAGGCGGCGATGGAATCGAACGGCCTGGAAGCGGATGCGAGCATTTCGGATGGCCTTCATCCAGAAGGAATGGAATACGGCTTCCATGAGACATTGCGCCTCATCGACACGGATTCCATGCCGACGGCGATCTGCGCTTCAAGCGACATGGTCGCCCTCGGCGTGATGAAAGCCGCCGCCCTCCGGGGTCTCAGGATACCCGAGGACTTCTCGCTCATCGGCTACGACGACATCCAGTTCGCGTCCCTTCCCACCGTCAACCTGACGACCGTCGCGCAACCTAAATTCGAGATCGGCATCCTCGCTGTCCGATTGCTGATCAGGGCGATCGAAGAAGGGAATTCGGCGACGCGGCACAGGAAAATCATCGAACCTACGCTCGTGATCCGAAATACCTGCACCTCGCCGAATACCGAGAGGCATTTTCCGCCTGCTCAGGGCGGCTCGCCATGATCAAACGGGCAGATCGACGGAAAAAACCGTCCCCAGCCCGGGCATCGATTCCACTGCGATACGGCCGCCGTTGGCTTCGACCAGATTCTTGCAGACGACCAAGCCGAGACCTATCCCCTTGGTTTTCGTGGTGAATAGCGGCTGAAACATGCGGCCCATGTTTTCCGGGGTGATGCCCGTTCCGGTATCGATAACCCTAATTCGGATATAACTTCCGATGGCGTCAGGCGCCCCGGAGTTGATTATCGCGGCGGCGCCCAACCTGAGCTCGCCGCTCTCCGACATGGCCTGCACGGCATTCATGATAAGGTTTTGGAGCACCTGTCCGATTTGGGCGGGATCGACGCGAACAGGAGGCAAATCGGGGGGAATCTCGAATACCACCTCGACGGTCTCGGGAATTCGGCATCGGGCTAATCCGGACCGGAACAATTCAACCACGGATACGGTTTCCGCGTGAGGCGCTTTCGTCCGGACGAAATCCAGCATGTCGGAGATTATCCGGGTTGAATTGGCGATCTCTTTCCTCAGAGTCCCCAGGCATTCAGACGTCAATTCTTCCGCGCCTGAAAGATTCTCTTCCAATAGATTCACCGCGCTATCCATAACGATCAAGGGATTGCGCAGCTCGTGCGAAACGCTTCCTGCCAATTGTCCGAGCACCGCCAGTTTTTCTTGTCTCGCGGATTCTTCCCTGTATTTCGTCCGTTCCTCCTCCGCTTTTTTTCGATCGGTGATATCCGTCAGCAACGATTCCATCTGAAGCAAAACGCCTTCTTTATTCCGGATCGCCCGAATGGTCAGCATAGCCCAAAAAATCATGCCGCCTTTTCGGAACATGCGGACCTCGGGAACGAATACGGTATCCTGGTTCTCCAGCCGGGCAAGTATATCCGTCCGGATTTCCGGATCGACGTATGCCCGCTTTCCTGCATCGATTTCCGCGCCGAGCATTTCCTCGACGCTGTCGAAACCGAAAATCCGCGCTCCCGCCGGATTGATCAATACCAATCGTCCGTCCGGCTCGGTCAGGAATATTCCGTCGGGGGCGTTTTCGAACAAGTGCCGGTATCGATTCTCGCCGGCGATCAGTTCCGCTTTATCCCGCTCGAGTTTTTCGGTCATCGCGTCGATCGAGCGGCTGAGGTCCGCCAATTCGTCCCTTCCCCGCAGGCCGACGCGGACCGAAAGATCCCCGGAGGCCAACCGCTGGGCTACGGCCACCATCCGATGCGTTCGTGAGCCGAAAATCATTTTGATGAATATGTACAATGCCAAAACAAGCAATAGATAAACCGGAATCGAAAACAGGATCCGTCGACGGATGAGGGCTCGATAGTATCGTTTTTCCTGACTCAAATCATAACGCATGTAGAGGGATCCGGTGCGCGGCGACCGGGCTCCCGCCGTTCCCGACAAAATGTTCACCGGGTAATAGGCGCTGACCGATGATCCGTCCTCGGCTCGGGATACCTTCCCGCCCCCGGCGCTTATCGCGCTTCGCATCAGGTCGTTCCGGATTTCGGGCAGCGCCGCTTCAAAAGGGCGGCCGATGACGCCCGGCGATGTCGCGCAAACAACCGTTCCCCGGTCATCGATCAACGCCAATTCGGATACTCTCGGATCCGATCCGGAGATGGAAATCCGATGTTGGACGTCGGTGAAATTTCCGTGCTGCAGTTCGGTTTCGATATTTTCCTGCAATTCGGACATTTTTAGCGCTACCGCGGTCAGCGTCGCCTTCTCCAGCCAATCCGAAGATACGGAAGCGATGAAGGAGGAGTTGAAGAAAAAAAGGAAAGCCGCGCCCCCGATCAGCAAAAAGGGAATCATTATCCGCAGGGGAGGCGGAAACCAGGCCGGGCCGGAGAATCTCATGATTGAACTCAGTATGTCGCATTTCCTGCCGGATGGGAAATTTTTTTCGCTATTCGTCATTTTTTCCAGCCGGAGCGATCCCGTTGGCCGCAGTTCGATACGTGCCGGCATGGCAATCCCGCTTGCGAAAATCGACTTTCGGGATAATGATTGAGATCGGAGATTTAATGGAGCCATCCCGAATCCTTCGCATCGCCTTTCTTTTCCTGGCGTTTTCCTCATGCCAAAAAGCGCCGAGTAAAATAGGCGTCGCCATGGTGCTGACCGGCCTCAACTCGGAAATCGGGGTCAGCGGACGTAACGCGGTACAACTCGCCGTTGACGAGATGAACGCCGAAGGCGGCGCTCGCGGCAGGAAAATCGAACTCATCATCAGGGACGACGGGAGCGACAGCGAGCGGGCGCTTGCGGTGGACGAGGAGTTGCGCGCGAAGGGAGCGGTCGCGATCATCGGCCACATGATCAGCGCGTCCGGAGCGCTTGCGGTGAAAGCGGCGACCGGAATGGAATTCCCCATAATCAGCCCCACCATTTCCTCCTCGGACTACGTCGGAAAAGACGATTATCTTTTCCGGGTTCTCGGCGATAGCGGCATGCAGGGCAATGTCCTCGCGGGATACGCCTACAAAGAAATGAAGCTCAGACGGATCGCGACCTTGTTCGAATCCACCAACCGAAGCTACACGGCGTCCGTGGAAACAGCATTCAGGAAGGAATTCGAATCGCTCGGGGGGACGGTCCTTCCCGCCATAGCCTTCCCGTCCGGCATCGGATTCGACCTCAACCCGATCGCGGACGCCCTGCGGAAAACCGACTGCGACGGAGTGCTTTCCGTCGCGGGCGCAGCCGACAACGCTGCTTTATGCGCTTTGCTGGAAAAGAAGGGTTCCGGTTTGCCGGTATTCGCGGGCATGTGGTCGATGACCCCCGATCTCATCCAACTCGGCGGGCGGAGCGCCGACCGTATAATCATTTCCGGGCTGATGGATTCGGATTCCGCGTCTCCGTCGTACCGCAGATTCGTCGACGGATACGAAAAACGTTTCGGCTTCCCGCCGACTTTCGCCTCCCTGTATTCCTATGAAGCTGCCCGATACCTCGTGGCGGCGATCGAAAAATCCCGATCGTTGCGCGGCAAGGATATAAAAGAGGCGATGCTCTCTTTGGGTCAATTCGAAGGGCTCCAGGATTCGTTTACGCTGGATCGTTTCGGCGACCCGGATCGATCGTTCTCGGTTTTCGGCGTCCGGGACGGACGCTTCGTCAAAATCAAGTGAAGATGAATCGAGGATCGACGGGAAGCATGTCCCGATACCTCCTCTTTTCCAATATCGCGCTCGTCCTCCTCCCCATGCTTCTTGTCGGGACCCTGAGCTTTACGCTCGTCGGTTCCCAATACCGCAAGGAAACGGCGATAACCGTCCGGTCGATCATGCGCAGCGTCGAAGCGAAAAGCGCGCAGCATATAGGCGATTCGCGTCGGCTGGTCGAATATCTTTCCGCCCGATTCGCCGATTTCGAATCGAAGCTTGACGATGGAGACCGTTCGGCGCTCCAAACAGCGCAAGCGACAGCGCAGGGAATTCGTTCCGTCATCGTTTTAGGCTCCGATTACCGGGTCGCCGCTTCCGCTCCCCTGCGGCCGGAATCGATAGGCGACGATTATTCGCGCAGACCCTTCCTCGTTGATCTAGCCGACGGGAGAACCGTTATGTCCATGCCGTTCGTAAATCCGGAAACGGAGACCATGAATGTCGCCGTCGCCCGTAAAGAAAGGAACGCGGTCGTCGTCGCATTCCTGGATCTCGACGCGTTGTCGGATTTTCTGAAGGACCTTCTTTTTTCGCCCAAGGATGAAGCCGCGTTGGCCGACGCGACCGGCGCTTTCATCGCCCATACCGATCGCCGTATGGTCCGGGAACGGTCCCGCGAGGATTCACATGCCGAATTGCGCGGAATAGGAGGCCTCTACCTTAAAGAAAAAAAGACGGAGACGCGTTCGTTCCTCGCGGCGGGCATTCCCGTTTCCGGCACTCCATGGACCGTTCTATATTATCGGGACGCGGTCGACGCGTATTCCCTCATCATCGATCTCGCGGTTCGTTCCTCGGTAGCCGTGATATTCCTCGCGTTCGCCGCCGTCGTTTCCGCTGTGCTCTCGCGCAGAGCATTTTCCCGGCGGATCCGGGCTCTTCTTTCCTATATCGACCGTGTAGAATACGGAGGATCCGAGGATCTCCGTTACGGAGACGATTCGTGGCGGGAATTCCGCGAAATCGGTAACGCTTTTTCGGCGATGTCGGCCCGGATCGGGGAACGGGAAACGGCGCTCAGAAAAAGCGAGGATCAGTATCGGGGCCTTTTCCTACTAAGCAATGCGGTTACGCTTATCATTGACGCGGAGGGCGGGAACATCCTGGACGCGAATCCCGCCGCCGTCAGGTACTACGGATTCGCGCGGAAAGAATTGCTCTCGCTGAATATGACCGACATCAATGCTTGCGACGAAGCCGCAATCCGCGCGGAAGAAATTGCGGCGAACAGGGAACGGCGGGAACATCTTCATTTCAAGCATCAATTGCGCGGCGGCGAAATCCGCGATGTCGAAACATACGTCAGCCGCGTGGATTGGGAAGGCAGAAATTGCCTCTACACCATCATCATCGACACGACCGAACGGCGGATCGCCGAAGAGCGGCTGGCCCGTTCGCTCGAAGAAAAGAACGTGATGCTTCGCGAAATCCATCACCGCGTAAAAAACAACATGCAGATCATGTCGAGCCTCCTGCACCTTCAATCGCGCTACGTGCGGGACCCCGCCGATGAAGCCCTGTTCGAAGCGAGCCAGAACAGGATACGTTCCATGGCGCTCATCCACGAACTGATTTATCAGAGGGAGGACCTTTCGTCCGTAGACCTTTCGGAATACGCATCGAATCTTGTTCGCTTTTATAAGGACGGAGCGGTACGCGCGGGAGCGGAAATCGATACCGATTGCGTCTCCGTTTCGACTACGCCCGAAATAGCCCTCCCCTTCGGTCTCATCCTGAATGAGCTCATCAGCAATTCGATCAAATACGCGTTCCCCTCCGATCGGCCGCTGAAAGATGGTCGCCGCATCGACATCCGCTTGACATCCGACGGCGACGGATCATACGCGCTTGCCTATTCGGACAACGGCGCAGGTTTGAAGCCGGGAGTCGATCCGGAAACGACGGAGAGCCTCGGTTTTTCCCTGATACGCAGCCTTTCCGATCAAATCGCCGCCAAAGTGACGTTCCGATCGGAGAAAGGATTCCATGTTGATTTAGTGTACAAAAAGTGATCCCAATAATCAAAATCGCGGAGTCGAAGGCGATGATGCGGGAAATGGAGTATATTCAAGTTCTCAGGGGGACAACCATGAACAGGAAAAACGCAGCTTTCCTCGTCATCGCCATGATCGCGCTGGGATTGGCCGCTTGCGCGGCCGGCAGGGCGTTTACCCGGGGGGACGCGCCGGAGGGCGCCGGGACCGAAACCGGGAGCGGCGCCGAAAAGAAAATCAGTCCGAAGCTGAGAGCGCAGGATTCCAAAGCGGCCGAGATGGAGGCCCCGGCCGAGCTGGCGCGGGCGCCGTCGGCGTCGCCCGCCCTTGCGCCGGCGCCGGCACCCGACGTGGAGTCGCTTGCGTCTGTGCCCGTACCCGTGCCAGGCCAGGCGCCCGTTCCGGCGGAGGAAGCCCCCAATACCGATGAATACAATGAAATCGTCGAAAACGTATTCAAGGATCCGAGGCAGGAACCGCTTTCCACCTTTTCGATAGACGTGGACAAGGCGTCCTACGCCAATGTCCGCAACTACCTGAACGAGGGGTCCTTGCCGCCGCCCGATGCCGTGCGCATAGAAGAATTGGTCAATTATTTCGCCTACGATTACCCGGAGCCGAAGGGCGAGCACCCGTTTTCCATCACCACGGAATACGCCGATAGCCCATGGAAGGCCGATTCAAAATTGTTCCTGATCGGCATCCAGGGCAAGCGGCTGGATTTCAACAGCCTGAAACCCTGCAACCTGGTCTTCCTCATCGACACGTCAGGCTCCATGAGCGACCAGAACAAACTGCCCCTGCTCAAGGAAGCCCTCGCTCTATTGGTCAAGAATCTGTCGGCCAGGGACAGGATCGCGATTGTGGCCTATGCCGGCTCCGCCGGGATCGTACTCGATTCGACCCGCGCCTCCGAAGCGGATACGATAATCGCAGCGATGGACGCGCTTGCATCGGGGGGGTCCACCGCCGGAGGGGAAGGCATCGAGCTCGCCTATCTCACCGCGAAAAAGAATTACCTGCCGGGAGGCAACAACCGCGTCATCCTGTGCACGGATGGGGATTTCAACGTGGGGAGATCTTCGACCGGGGACCTCGTGGACCTGATCACCGAAAAGCGGAAGGAAGACATCTACCTGACCATCTGCGGTTTCGGCATGGGCAACTACAAGGACGGCCGGATGGAGGAGATCAGCAAGGCGGGAAACGGCAATTATTTCTACATCGACAGCCGGAAGGAAGCGGAAAAGGTCTTCGTGAAAGAGATGAGGGCCAACATGTTCACCATCGCCAAGGACGTCAAGATCCAGCTTGAGTTCAATCCGAAGGCGGTGCAAGCATACCGCCTGATCGGCTATGAGAACAGGCTCATGGCGGCCGAGGATTTCGCGGACGATACCAAGGACGCGGGTGAACTGGGTCCCGGGCACACGGTGACCGCTCTGTACGAAATCCTGCCCGCCCCTTCCGCCTCCGGCGATTTGTTGACTGTCAAATTCCGCTACAAGCCGATCAAGTCGGATGTCTCCATCCCCATCGAACTCGCTGTCGGCGCCGATAGCGTCGCGCTCGGGAGGGCAAGCCCCAACTTCCGCTTCGCCGCGTCCGTGGCTGAGTTCGGCATGCTGCTCCGCGAATCCAAGTTCGCCGGAAACGCCAGCTGGACCTCGCTCATCGAATTGGCCGGCGGGGCGCGCGGGCAGGACGAGGAAGGCTACCGGGCCGAATTCATCGGTCTGGCCCAAAAGGCGAAGAAACTTTCCGGGGAGTGATGGTATTATGCCGGTGAAGGACGGGCCGGAAGTGGGAAAGTCGAAAACGAGCCTGGTCATCATGGCAGCGGGAATGGGCAGCCGGTACGGCGGCATCAAGCAACTGGAGGCCGTCGGAGCGTCGGGCGAGACCATCCTGGAATTCGGCCTGTACGACGCGGTGCGTGCGGGCTTCTCGGAGGTCGTTTTCGTGATCCGGAAGGACATAGAGGCCGACTTCCGCAGCCTCCTGCTGGACCGCGCCAAGCTGCCGATCCCGGTCAAGCTGGTCCATCAGGAGATCGGCCATCTGCCGGGAGCCTGGAACGCTTCGGCCGTCACGAAAACCAGGACCAAACCCTGGGGCACGGCGCACGCGGTCTGGTGCGCCCGAGAAGTCCTGGACTGTCCCTTCGCGGTCATCAACGCTGACGATTTCTACGGCCGGCGAACCTACAGCATCATGCGCGATTGGCTCGCAGCCTGCGATGAAGCCCGATCGGCATGGGTAATGGCCGGTTACCGCCTGAGCAACACGTTAAGCGAACAGGGTCCGGTCTCGCGGGGAATCTGCGACATCGGCCCGGACGGTCTGCTCAGGGGCATCGAGGAACACAAGAAATTGCAGGGTGAGCCCACGGGGAGCGGCCGGGTCGGCTCGCTGCAGGAGGACGGAAGCACGGTCTCCTTTTCCCCGGATACCACGGTTTCCATGAATTTCTTCGGCTTCACGCCGACCGTCCTGGACGAGATCGATCGTCAATTGCGGGAATTCCTGGAGACGCAGGGCGCGGAACCGAAGGCGGAGTGCTATCTGCCGACGGTGGTGAACAAGGCGCTCGGCGAGAAGCACGCCAGGATGAGGGTGCTGGACACCCCCGAAGCCTGGTTCGGCGTTACCTACCGGGAAGACCGGCCATTGGTCATGGAACGAATCAGGGCCCTGATCGCCCAAGGCGCCTATCCCGGGAGTCTGTGGGAAAGCGCGTAAATGAAGGGTTCGGGCCGGACCGCCTGACTGAAGTCCGGTTGAAGCAGTTGCTAGAAACTGGTATTGAGAATTATCTATATCGTTCTATTTTGTGTTATCGTTTTTAAAAAACAATTAAAGCTTGGCGACCTATTATTATCAATATCTAATTCATTTCCAATCTGTTGAGCCCATTCTGCTTTATGCTTTCCAATCTCAAAGAATGGTTTTTTTGATAAAACCAATGAACCACCTGGATAAATTAAGTCAGCAAGTTTTTCCCAAGTTCCAATAATACTATCTTGGACATATGATGAATAATCTCTTTCTTTGAGATAAGGGTATGCACTTTTTATTGCCTTTAGGTCCCCAAGAAGCCAGGCTTCCATTTCTTCAATTGCTATTCGAAAATAAGTAGTCGGCTTAGGGTTACATGACTTGAGCAACCTTACTAATTCCCTTTTAAATTCAATACAATTTCTCCAATCACAATCTAAAACAACAATTAGAATGGCATTATAGGATTGATAAGTCTTCCCATATCCTCTCAATAGTCTTGGCAATTGTTCTAGCAATATTCTTTTTGATGGATCTTGAGTCGTTTTTAAATCCCTTGGAAGACGACCAATCCCTTTGTAAGAAATGGTATTATATGTATCTACCGAAGTATTAATCAACTTCGGAAGCAATGTTTCTAATAAAATCTTACCAGAATAGTCTTCTACGAGTATTTCAAAATGCATTTTTACATCCTTGAATCAATGTAATCGCTATACCATAAACTACCTAAAGGAATCCCCTCAGAAACCATATTCCTGATTATTTCATAATCACTTGCTCGAGTAATACGAGAGAAACCATCTTTCCCTTTCTCTAGCAGCCAAACTTCTTCTGGATTCATCGCATCTATAAAATATGGTTGATGAGTTGTAATAAATATTTGAGAACCTCCAGCACCACCTTTTATACCTGTTGCATGAGTTCGAAATTCACCAGCTAATATTTCAAGTAGTTTATGATATAGCCCATTTTCAGGCTCCTCGATACAGATAAAAGGTGGAGGATTGGGATCTTCCAAAAGCAGAAGATATGCGAATAATTTTAGAGTTCCATCAGACATTTGTTGAGCATAGAAAGGATCAGAGAAACCTCTATCATTAAAACAAATTAATAATCGACCATCTTGCGACTTTTCAGTTCTTATCTTATCAATTCCAGGAATCTTTTTAGAAATTTCATCAAGAACTTTATTCAACTTTTCTTTATATTCTCTTTCAAGGTATTGAACTACATTTCCAATATTATCTCCATGCGTATTTAAATGCTTTTGTGGGCCTGCCATTGGAAGACTTCTAGCTGCATCGGGTGTGAAATAACTTAAATACCAACCTTCAATAAACTTAGTAAAATCAGATATCCTTTGATGTTGAACAAGAGATCCCAAAGTTGCAACACCTAACTTTCTATTGTCCTTTAATTCAATATATTCGGTTTCCGTCGTTTCTTCAATTTTCTCTAGTTCAACTTTTATATTTTCTTGAATTCCATCTACATCGCCCTTCCAAACATATCCTTTCCCATTCTCTAAGATTAAAAATGAAAAAGGCCATCCACTATCCTGGCCTTTTCTTCGTTGTCGCAATCTTTCACTTTTAACATATGGTCTTCCATTTTTGTCGGCATCAATAGCAAGTTCATACGTTAGGAACTGTCAATAAACAAGCTATACAATATCTGGATTTGGTAGTATTATTTCCTCATGACCAATGCCGGAGTTCTGAAGGATAAATTTGATCTTATCTGGCCTCATCTTGATGAGCGGTCGCGCAGGCTGATAGCTGCCAGTGAAGCACGCCAGATTGGCTATGGCGGAGTATCCAAGGTTTCCAGAGCCTGTGGCCTGTCCCGTGTGACGATCACAAAAGCAATGGGAGAATTCGAATCCGAGCCGCTGGATGCAAGAAGGATTAGGCGCGCCGGTGGTGGTCGGCCTAGCCTTGTTCAATTGGATCCTGAATTGCCAGCACTCCTGGAAATGTTGGTGGAGCCTCTGGCCCGAGGAGATCCGGAATCACCGCTGCGTTGGACATGTAAAAGCACGCGGATGCTGGCCGTAGAACTGGCCAAGCAGAATCATCCTGTCAGCCATGAAAAAGTCGCGCAGCTACTCCATGGTATGGACTACAGCCTCCAAGGAAACCGAAAGACGGAAGAAGGAAACGATCACCCCGACCGCGATGCACAATTCCAGCATATCAATGCGGCCGTCAAGGTTGCGCTTGGTAAGGGTCAACCAGTAGTATCGGTGGACACGAAAAAGAAGGAGTTGCTTGGAAACTATGTGAACAGGGGCCGCCAATGGCGTCCCGAGAAGACACCACTGACGGTTAATGGCCATGATTTCCCCGATCCGTCGATCCCGCGGGCATTCCCCTATGGCATATATGATCTTGGTTGTAATACCGGGTTTGTGAATGTTGGGACAGATCACGACACCGGGGCTTTTGCAGTTGCCTCGATCAGGGGTTGGTGGCGCTTTGAAGGCAAGCGCCTATATCCGCAGGCGAGATCCCTACTCATAACTGCTGATGGTGGTGGCAGCAATGGATATCGGCTTCGACAATGGAAGGTGGAGTTGCAGAAGCTTTCAGATTCCATTGGCTTGCCGATATCTGTCTGCCACTTTCCTCCTGGAACCAGCAAATGGAACAAGGTGGAGCATCGTCTTTTTTCGTTTATCTCGTCGAACTGGAGGGGTGAACCGCTCCGCGATTATGAGACGATCGTAAACCTTATTGCCGGAACAACGACTGCTAAAGGGCTTAAGGTTACCTGCCGACTGGACCGCCGGACATATCCAGTGGGGAAAAAAATAAGTGAAGAAGAGTTCGCTGCGGTTAACCTCGAGCCGCATGAATTTCATGGAGAGTGGAACTATTGCATTCACCCCAAGCTCGACAAATAGTTGATAAGTTAATATGTTGACAGCGCCTTATGGGTCTTGAGTTTCCGTCTTGTCGATAATATATTTCAATTTCAATAGGGTCTTGAGTGCCTTTTGAACGAATTTTATTAAATCCATTACGGCCGGCAATATCACATGCATCTTCAACACCTACTTTTAAACAATCCGCAAGAAACCCAAAGGCATCAAAAAGGGTACTTTTACCAACACCATTTTTCCCAATCACGACAGTTAATGGAGTCAATGGTACATTTTGAGTATTCCAAAGTTTTCCTATTTGGATATTTTGCAATGATCTATAATTTTTTAGCCGGAATCCTTCTATAATTGCCATATCTCCCCCACACCAGTATAACATGCCCATTCAATTTATGGAATGATTCAAATATGTACTTAATATATATAGATATATTTTCAATGCACCTAACGCTCATTTGTCCTGATCGGCGTATTTCCAATACAGGAAGATTCCGGCGATTCCCGCCAGGCTCGTGAGCGCGACTATAAGCGCGCTGGCCGCGCTGAGTCTGTTCCCGGCCGTGCCTACGGCCCCGGTATACTGCATCGGTATGGCCCAAGGGAAATACTCGCCAAGGCCGATGTTGCCGAAGAAGTTGGCGAGGCCCAGGCATAGGATTACGAAGCCGACGGCGGGGAGGGTGCCGCGGGCCGCGCCCGCGACGAAGGCGATAGGAGTACTCAAAAGGACAGCGAGCAGCGTCGTCACGGCCGTCACCCGGAAATAGGCCGGGAACAAGTCCGCCGACCGGAGCGGAAGGCGGAGGAACGCACCCAGCGCGAGGGCGAGCACGAACATGACGGCGCTCAGCAGGGCGCACCAGAGAGCCGCCGCGACCAATTTGGCTACCGCCATCACCGTTCTGGAAACCGGCAGCGCCAGGATGTCCTTGACCGTACCGTCGTCCCATTCCCTCCCGAAAATCCAACTGAACGCGAAACCGTACAGGATGATGCCGAGCGCGCCCTGGGCGATTTCAGTGAAACCGATATAGGCGGGCCAGTCGGCGCCGATCGCCGCTACGGCGATTTTCGTCTTCAGGATGCCGGGAGGCAGGGCATCCGGATTCATCACGAGCAGCATCATCAGGGCGAGCATGAAGGAGACGAAACAGGCGGCTGCGAGGGTGACCCGGAAAATGGCCGAACGGCGGAGCTTCAGAACTTCGATGGACAAAGCGGCGAATAAATCCGTCAGCATGCGTCCTCCCCGATGGTCCGCAGGAACCAGGACTCCAGGTCTTCCGAGGCCACCGCGACATAGCCGGGCGGGAAGCCCGCGCGGACGAGGATCGCGTTGATCTCTTCCGGTTTCCCGCAGACCTCGGGGGCCGACAGCAGGAGCCGGCCGGCCGCGTCGCGGTCCACCGCGTATCCTTCACGCGCCAGGAAGGAAGCCGCGCCTTCCCGATCGCGGACATCCAGGACCAGGCTCCTATGGAGGGAAGCTTCGAGTTCTTCAGCGTCTACTTCCCGGATCAGGGCTCCCCTGTGGATGATACCTATCCTCTTGGCCATCCGGGACACTTCACCTAGGTTGTGGCTGGAAATGAATACGGTCGCGCCGTCTTCCACCGCCGACTTCCTGAGCAGCTCGCGGATCTCCACGATGCCGGCGGGGTCCAGTCCGTTGACGGGCTCGTCCAGGATGAGCAGGTCGGGATGGTGGATCAGCGCCTTGGCCAGACCGAGCCTCTGCTTGTTGCCCTGGGAAAGGTCCCGCGCCCTGACCTTCGTGTACTCGTCCAAACGGAGCAGTGCGATCATCCTGCGCGCGGCGCCGTCTCCCTTCAGACGTCTGAGCGCGCTCGCCGCCCGAAGGTTTTCCTCCACCGTGAGTTCGGGCCAGGCGCGCGGCGTTTCGACCATATAGCCGACCCGCTCCCATGGCCCGCCCCTGCCGGGGAGAATTGACTGCCCGCAGACGAAGACTTCCCCGGAAGCCGGCCGGATCATGCCCAGCAACATCCGGATGGTCGTCGTCTTGCCCGCCCCATTCAGACCCAGGAAACCGTAGATTTCGCCTCTCCTCACACGGAGGGAAACCCGGTCCACGGCCTTCAGGCTGCCGTACAGCTTGGAGACGTCCCTGGTTTCGATGATCAGGTTTCCGGCTTTCGGCTCTCCCATGTGCTCTCCTGCTCTGCGCGATGTCGCGCAGGATCGGATCAGGTGCTACTTACCAAGATAGGTCGAATCCCGGACCACCAGGTGGGGCTTCAGCGAGTAGGACCGCTCCCCGGGAGGAATAGTTTCCCCGGTCATCAGACGCTGGAGAAGGGCGAAGGCGGAGCGGACCATCAGGGAGACTGGCTGGGCGACCGAACTCAGGGCAGGACGGCTGACCCTTGCCCATGGAGAATCGTCGAAACCGCAGACCGCGATCCCGGCCGGAACGGCGATCCCGAGATCCTGGAGGGCATGGAGCGCTCCGAGGGCCGCGAGGTCGTTGTTTCCGAAGATGCAATCGAAGCGCCGGATCGACCGGGCGTCGTAGTTCTCCAGCAGGTTTGCCTGGACGGTGGCGGTCAGGCCTTCGTCCCAACCATCGGCGACAAGCCGTTCCACCCGGAAACCGGCCACTTTCCGGGAGTCCAGGTAGGCATCGAATCCCCGGAACTTTTCGTCATCATGGGGGCCTATCAGCAGGCAGGATGTCCGCCCCGATTCCATGAAGTGTTCGGCGACGAGCCGTCCGCCCTCCTCGTGGGAGGTCCCGATGCTCGGCCATTCGGGGGACTGGAGGGTGACCACGACCGTCGGCAGGACCGATCCGCAAAGCCGGAAGGCGCTGGATTCGAAACTGGACGGGATGAAGAACACCCCGTCCACCTGCCGGGCGATCAGGCCCTTGACTATGGTCTTCTCGGCGTTCGGGGATCCTCCCGAATTGGCCACCATGAGGTGGTAGCCCTGCAGCGCCCCTTCGGCTTCTAGCCTCTCGATCAAGCAGGACATGAAGGGATGGGAAAGGCTCGGCACCACACAGGCCACCAGCTTGGAGCCTTCTCCGCGGAGGGTTCGGGCGGAGATCCGGGACTCGAAGCCCAGGTTCTCGGCGGCCGTCCGGATCGATCGCTTCCGCGCCTCGGAGATCGAGGGGTGGTCCCTCAATGCCCGGGAAACGGTGGATTGGGAAACGCCGCATTCGCGGGCGATGTCGGCGATGGTCGGACGTGCGCTCATGGCTGAGGCCACTGTACCCAATGTCCTGGAACTGGACAAGGCCGATCGGTCGTCACCCCTTTACGGCCGTGCTCGACACGGAGGCGATAAAGAAACGCTGGAAGGTCAGGAAGAAGGCCAGGATAGGGAGCATCATCATCACCGACCCGGCCATGGCCAGGTTCCAAAGGATCGTGTCGGAACCGAAAAAGGAGGCGATCGCCACCGTGATCGGCCGGAAGTCGTCCGTATTGGTGGAGAGCAGGGGCCAGAGGTATTGGTTCCACATGGCCATTCCCTGG
>Ga0209727_1000522_pt1 | contig 41164 bp, 45 predicted proteins | sample RifGroC1_FD_183995 | JGI IMG/M metagenome (GOLD analysis project Ga0209727, IMG submission 183995) | Groundwater microbial communities from Rifle, Colorado, USA - Groundwater C1 (SPAdes) (version 2) | ecosystem: Environmental > Aquatic > Deep subsurface > Groundwater | place: Rifle, Colorado... | reverse complement strand
CTATCAATCACGCGAAATCCTTTGATTTTATTCAAACGCTCATACACGGATCACATAAAAAAATTACTGAGCAGGATGTATTGGAAATTCATAAAATTATTTTACAGGGGATTGATGATCTAAATGCAGGAAGATATCGGACAGTTGCAGTTCGGATTGCTGGATCAACTGTGATTTTGCCAAACCCAATGAAGGTGCCAGAGCTGATGGAAGAATTTATTATTTGGCTCAATGGTGCAACAAAAGACATTATTGATATTGCAGCAGAAGCACATTTCAAATTTGTTTGCATTCATCCATTTGTCGATGGAAATGGGAGAACAGCACGACTCCTTATGAATTTGATTTTGATGCAAGCTGGATTTCCGCCCGCTATTATAAGGAAAGAAGATCGGATGCAATATATTACTAGTATTGAACGTGCACAGATGACGAAAGACACATCCGCGTTCAAAGAAATTATTTATGAGGCAGTATCTCGGTCGCTCGACTTGTTTTTTGAAAAAGAAGAACCGCAAACAACAGCGTTTCTAACCATAGGTAAGCTTGCAAAGGCGACAAATGAAACCGTGGCAACAATTCGTTATTGGACAAAAGAAGGGTTATTGCCAGTCGCAAAACGATCCAATGGCGGATATCAACTGTATGCGTCTGATGTAATTCAAAAAATAGAACAGATTCGTGTGTTTCAAAAACAACAGAGACTTACAATCGAAGAGTTAAAAAAGAAACTATAACAATACTTTCAAATTGAAATTTTTTATGAAAAGTATAGATGTACAACAAGAGGTTGGTAGAATAGTCGCTTTTATTAAAAAGACATTCAACCAGGCCGGCTTCTCGGACGCTGTAGTTGGTCTTTCGGGTGGCATTGACTCAGCAGTGTCATTTACACTAGCTGTACAAGCATTAGGAGTTGATCATGTGTATCCAATTCTTCTTCCATATGGAGTGTTAAGCACAAAAGGAGTATTGGATGCGATGAAAGTTATTGAGGTGAGTCACATTCCACTTACTCATGTGGTTCGGATTGATATCCAACAAGCGGTCGACGCAATTGTAAGAGTAGATCCTATGATGGATAAAGTGAGAAAAGGAAACATCATGGCGCGCACGCGGATGATTCATTTGTTTGACCAAGCAAAAAAAAGAAAAGCACTTGTTGTGGGAACAGAAAACAAAAGTGAACATCTCCTCGGGTATTACACACGATATGGTGATGAAGCAAGCGATGTGGAACCCATACGGCATTTGTATAAGACTCAGATATATGAAGCAGCAAAACACCTCCATATTCCAGATGAAATTATTCAAAAACCCCCATCAGCCGACCTCTGGCCCAAACAAACAGATGAAGGTGAATTCGGTTTTACGTACAAAGATGCAGATGAGATACTGTTTTTGATTTTTGATCAAGATAAATCAGAGGAATATGTCCTACAAATTGGGAAATCTCACCAACAAGCGACAACGGTTCTATCGCGTCTAAAAGAAAATAATTTTAAGCGGTTATTGCCACATAATATTAGCATGTTATAATTGTTTTATTATACATATGTTAGAAGCTAAAGAAACAAAAAAACCAGGCGATGAAGGAAAAGGATTTATAAGAAAAAAGATAGAGCAAGCGCTTCGGTCTTTAAGTGGAAAGAAAGAGGAAGGTGCGTCTTCACAAACATCAATAGCTAAAGTAAAAGCTGAATCAAGAGAAATTACAAACGGGCTTCAGGATAATGCTACAGAAACAGAGACGAAATTAAAAGCATTACCCAAAGAACAAATAACTATGCCTGAGGCGAAGCAGAATTTGTCAGAAGCAGCTGCCACAACAAGGGGTCGAGAGGTAATGAAGTTGTTGCAAATTTCTGAATCAGATCTTATTCATAGTCCAAATGCAGCAGCACTTGTTGCGCGCATTGCAGCAGCACCACAAGAGCTGCAAAATGACCCACATTATCTTATGGCTGAAGGAGCAAAGTTGTTTTGGTCAACACAGTGGGCCAGTATACCACACGAGGAGCATATGGAAATCCGTAAGGTGCTTGTGAAAATTCGAGAAAGAGTTGAGGTATTGCGTTCAAGTTCTCCTGATTTTGCACACATAGAACAAGACACAGTGCAATATGCCTTAGTACCAGAAGCAAGAATGGGAATGGCTAGAAGGGGACCAAGGGGTGTTGGTGGAACAGTTCGAGGAGAAGATATATATAGAGAAGTTACCCTTGGTTTGGATGCGCAAATTGCAAGCTTACCAAAAGAGTATAGAGGTTATTTGGAGCAGGCAATAGTTTTTATAAAGAGTCCAGACGTTGTAATTAATAGAAGAAATATTGATCGTCACTTATCTGACTTAGATACAATGCGTCGAAAATATAAAGGAGATCCCAAAAAACCTCAATTAACAGCCGCACAAGAACGACTTATTGACGAAATTCATCAAAGACTTGAAAGGGCTGATCAAAAATTGGACCAAATTGTGGAACAAAAAAACTATGTGCCCAACAAGATATATATAAATCCAGAAATCGCCGTTAAAAGTGGATTTGACCCCATTGGCATAAGTGATGGTATTCTCGATGAAGCGCTTGTTGCAATGTTTGAGAGCGGAGAAGGAAGCGCAACCGCAAAGCAAGCATTGGAGAGATTAGATCAACTTCAATATGTTTTGTTTGATCCATCGTTTGACATACGGAGAGTTGAAATAATGACTCCTGATGGAAGAGCATTCACTCCTCAAGAGCAAAGTGATCTTATGGAAAATAGAAGAATTTTTTTAAATGCCCAAAAACACCAAAAAGAACGTTTTGCACGAGACTTTACAATACGACACAAAACTGCAAGATTCTGGGGTCCGTGGAAGGATGCTGCCGGACTAGACGATAAAAGACTTCTTGATTATATCAATTATCAATCAGATGAAGATGATTTTTTTGGTCTTGATGGGTGTTATGGAGCTTTAGTTGGTCGTTTTCGTAGAGCCTGTGCAATAAATTATGAAAACATGATTTTGGATGAACACGGCCAAGCAAGAGGATATGATCCAGTCTTTTTTCAAAGAGCGATAGATCGAACCATTGGTGAGTTTGAAAAGAGCACAAGAAATAGAGACAGATTTATTAAATATAGAAAAGGAGAATTTTTAAAAGAAAGAGTCGGTTCAACAGATGAGGGGGCGACATTTGAACCAAAGTTAACATTTGAAACACCAGAAGAAGAAAAAGCCCACTGGGACAAAGAATGGAAATTAGCCTGTCGTTCAATTGGTCATTTGGGAAAAGTAAGAATGATTATGAGTTTTGAGAAATTTAATATCGATTCTCGTTTTGCTGCACCAAAATGGTCACAAAGCCAGCGTGACATCGCAAGTGACTTTTTAGAAAAACAAAAAATATTGCGACTTTCTCATCCATATGAAAACAATCTCATGCAATGGAACACTACTGGATTACAGATGACTGAGCTAGAGAGAGCTAATATTCGGCATAGAGCAGAAATAATGCTTGAAACAATGCCAGGCGCCTTGGAACACGGCACAGAATGGGCACATGAAATGTGGGACCGAATTGAGATGTGGAAAAGAGGTGGATTATCCCCAGAAGAACAAAAAGTATTATTTGGACAAATTGATGGGTTGTTTTATTTTACTCCCGATCCTTTAAATCGTCCTCCAGATCCATCAAGTGGTAAAAAAGATACCCAGATGGGTGAATGGATTAGAAAATTGAAATGGGAACGATTAGAAAAAGAAACGCAAATTTATACAGGAATGCGATTAAATCAACGCTTTAATTATAATCCATATTATATGATGTGGGAGAGTGGCTATAGAAGAAGTGTGTTTAACAGAGCTTTATCAAATACGTTGGCATTGACAGATAAGGTGGCTGGTAAAATTGGAGGTACTGTTGAAAGAAAAATGGATGGAGTATTTGATGCGGGTAGAATCGTTGGGGCCTATACAACATATAATTATGACTTAACTTCAGGTAATATTCATGGAGCAGAAACGAGGTTATTAAATGAAATAGCACCAGTTGCTCATACCAGACCACACGATTTGATATTTGCCTTAAAAGAAGGGCACTCTTCAAGCTTGAGACAACCCGGGGTTGAAGCAGAACTTGTAGGGGATCACGAGGGTGGATTTATGGGTGCATACCATGAAATTGCTTTGTCTTTTGAAGAAATACGAGATGGCCTTCTTGAACGGACATTTCATACGCAAATAGATTACTATCGAGGACTTACTGGACTAGATGGTGTTCAAAGAGAAGTTGCTACCCAATGGTTTCGAGAAAAGTATGGTGATAACGCGGACCAACAAATGCAATGGTATTTTGGTTCAATGGAACGAATGTCAAAATATCTTTTAGGTCCTAATCCAAACATTGTAGAACCTCATCCACATCTATCAACAACCAAAGAAAAACTACGATATATTTTATTAGGAAATATTGGACAAAAAGAGCAAGGGTTGCCTTTCGGACATCTGAAGGACCTTGCTAATCCAGGTTATATACCAATGTTAAGTAAAGGAAGATGGGATGATTATCCATATGAATGGCTTCAAGAACCAGGGCGAATATTGGGAATGATTGATCCTAAAGGAGAGCATGTCTTGTCTCAAAATATGCCGAGTCTTACCGAAGATATGCCACGCCTTGAGGAGGAAATACTTCGTCTCACTCAACAACTAAGCAGTGTTGGAGATGAACAAAGCGGCGAGTGGAGAAGAATGATGAGAGATGGAGCAAACGCACAAGGAGCAGCAATGTTTGAGGCTGACACCATGGGAGATGATGATAAAAAATATCTAGAAGCAACACAAAAGAAAAATAGTGCAATGGCTGGATATCAAGGTGGAGATGCCGCTGCTCTTAGTACAGATGTTGCGGCGGCAGCTAGACTTCGAACGATGAAAGTAAAACCTGGATACGGACCATTTTTAGAAAAGATGAAAGGCGCATGTGAGATGAGTCAATATGGTCCCCCTAATTTTAAAGCACTATCCGCTGATGAAGCTCATACAAAACTCAATGAAAGTAGAGGTAAAACATTTGGCAACGCCATGAACGTCCCCTCAATTGAGCGCGTGTTAGAGGTAGATGAGGCGGTTGCAGGAATTTCAAATTGGGATAAAGTGTTTAAAGTATTAGGATATATACCAGTTGTTGGTCAGGCAACCCGTGCATTAGAAGTTTCATTGGGCCATGCGCGATGGGGAAGACTAAAGGAACGATTAAATAGCACATTTGCAACAGGTGTTATTAAACATAAGGGCATACTAACAGTTCCTTTTGTCATATTAGCTATTGGAGCGGTTATAATCGCTGAACTATCAAGATCTGATGGTGGGGAAGGGAAATCGAAACCACATCCATAACAATTCTTCTAGGCGTGCTTATCATCTTTTTTTCTAAATGCTTTCATTGTTTCGTGTGAAGTATAGAATTGGTATCCTTGCATGAGTAACTGCACTGGTTGTGTGAATACCGAGGCAACACCACCAAGACCAGCTTGCATGCCACCTTTCGATTTAAATGCTTCTTGAATTTGTTTGCCAATATTCGGAATTGCAAAAAGTATACCAAGGGCAACCAACGCACCGATGCTTGTTGCTGAATAACTTGTTAGGCCAACATAAGGAGGGGCCCAGAGTCGATCCACTGAAGAATTTGAAAGTTGCATAAACACAGATGCTAATAGAAACATAGCAGCGGATGCTGGAAAAATAAGAATATTTGCGATAAGATTTTTAAACCATGATCCAAATGCATCATTGCCAGGAACAGCTCCCATAACAAGTTGGAGCGGGGCGAAGATAAGGGCAAGAATAATTTTTATATACGTACTTAAAAAGAAAATAAAAAGTCGTATTGAAAGTAAAAGCATTGCCAGACCAACAAGCAATGCAAATATGACCCCAGACATTCCAATCACAAATACAGCAATGCCCACAAACACAGCATCAAATGTTGCCGCTAGAGCTATTCCAACTATTGTTCCAATAGAACCAGCAGTAAGATTAACTGTTGTTGCATCTGCTCGAAAACCAAGGAGTCGCAGAGGTAATTGCCAAAAATCAACTGATGAAAATACGACATTGAGTAAATTACCTGATATATATTTACTCGCAGTGACATCTGGAGGCAACATGCCCGTAGATTGGAAAACACCAATGCATATTGCGATAAGTAGATACATAAAATCTATCGCGATGCCAACAATTGCGTAAGAGAATGTTATAAGAAGAAGAGTAATAATAATTCTTGGTAATGCATTTTGGACAGTGACAACGGTTTTTGGATCTATTTTTTTTCGAAACATAACAAGAAAACCAATAACTGTCATGACAACTGCCAAAAGAAGATATGCGATATTTCTTAGTGCTTTCCATATAGGAAGAAGAGCTGATAATCCGCTAAATCCGATTCCCTGCGCTTGTACTTGTTTTGGTAGAAAACCGAGCGTTTGTCCTGCGTCTTGTATAAAGGCGTATGTATTAGCTGGGGGATTGGAATAAATTATTCCTATATATGACGCAATATTTTTTATTGCGCTTTGACTTAAAAGTTGTTGGTTATATGGCGTCATTCCTGTTTCAGTGGTGGTTATTCCAGGAACAGGACCAATAATGCGGCGTATTAGATCTGAGTAATTATTTGTATTGACGTTGGAGACGTGTGCAGCTGCATTGACGTCTCCGCCTTGAGCCGATTGTATGCTTTCTGCATACCCCTGGTCATACCAACCCGTCGCTGCATCTTGAGCTAATATAGGGTGAGAAATCACAGCGCTCGTCAGAATGCTAAGGAAAAGAATAAAAATTATTCGGGCAAACCGATTCATAGTGTTATTATCTGTTACTTCGTGCTTTTGCGTCAAGGTTGTAGTTGAAAGGAAAATGTTGTGATGTTAATGCCGGTAAATCGTTCAATAAGCCTGAGGATAAGATAGCTTCCTATAAGAACTAAAAGTCCCGCGAATGCTCCTGTTATTGTTCCTTTTGCCTTTTCCAGTTTTTTTTGATCTCCTCCTGAAAAAAGAAAAGACATGCCTCCTACAACAAGCATGATAAAAAGGACTACTCCTGAAAATACAACAACTGCGCGGATGACATTGGCAATAACTGATGTCAGCGATCCAATGGTTGCTATATCTGCTGGTTCATCTCCAATAGATTGGAGTTCTTTCCACTGTTGTGCTTGAGCAAGCAAATGTTGCATATATCCCTAGTATATCAAAAATCCCGCAAAGCGGGACTTTTGAAAAATACGTCAATAGTCTTAATACGGTTTTGGGAGATTGATTCCTTGCGAACCAATGACGTTGATACCCAAGAAATTCTGAACAAGTGCCATCACAGCCCATGCAGCGCCCACGATAATAAGTCCAACGATTGCGTGTGTAATCTTATTTCGTGCTGTTTCCATATGGGTTTTGTCTCCCCCTGAGGTGATCCACTGGATGCCTCCTAAAATAAGATACAAAAATGCCATGAGTGCAGCCAGTATAAGAAGCGTGCCAACAATAGCACTGATCAGTTGACCAACATCTGTAATACGAACACCAGCTGGTTGTGCAACAGTTAAATCAGCTGCAAATATTTTAAACATACGTCACCTCCTCATGGTTACTACTATTTATATTATACGGTACTTTTTTGTATTGAGCAATCAACCACCAAAAGACGGAATTTTAAGTGCTTTGACATCAAGTCCAAAAAATTGACCGACCAAGGCAAATACTGCATATGCAGCAGCCACAATCACAAGTCCAACAAGAGCATTGGTAATTTTATCTTTTGCTAGCTCCAGTTTTGATTTATCTCCTCCTGAAGTAAGCCACGATAAACCACCCGTGAGAAGATAAAGGAAAGTAAGGCAAAACGCAAAAATGAAAAATAGACCGCCAATACTGGATATAAGCTTTCCAATGACGGTTCCTCCTTGACTAATTGATCCAGAGCCAAGATTTGTTGGAAGCACTGGATTGGTAAGTTCTGCAAGATATCTGTTCATAAAGTTAGTTTGCTCCAAATCTAATTTTTTCTATTACACTACTTGGCAGTAATATACTTTCCCATCCGAAAAATTGACCAGCAAGAGCAAGGACTGCCCAGCCCGCAACAACAATCACAAGTCCAACAAATGCATTGGTCAGCTTGTCTCGCGCTTGTGTGAGCTTTGTTTTATCTCCTCCAGCGGTAATCCAAGAAATGCCTCCCGTAATAAAGGTAATAAAAAACCAAAACGCGGCAACGATGGTCATAAGTCCAATAACCGCTGATAACGCACCAGTTAACTTATCCATGGCAGAGGTCGGAGTGAAGGTTGTATTTCCAAATGGTCCGAGGCCTTCTCCTCCAATGGGACCTAGATCTATTTCTTTTGCAAATATTTTCATCATATTGTTAATTCGGTCCGTAAATTACAGGATTTAACATATACATAGGATTACCAAAGAGTATGTAGCCAAATATGGCTGCCAAGACAAATGATCCAGCAATGATAGCAAGCCCTAACAGTGTTTGCCATATTCTTTCCCACGCCTTAGTTAGTTTTTTTGCATCTCCTCCTGCTGTCATATACTCAAATCCAGCAATGATGATATTAACGAGTGCATACATACCCGCCACAACAAAAATAAGACGAAGGATGTTCGAGAAAAACGCCGTCAGTCCGCCGCCCTCTACACCTCCATACTTATTGAGCGGGTTCGTAATTGTACCAACGATATTGGTTGAATCAAGTGCAAAAATTTTTTCTATGTTCATAAACCAGAATTTAATATTTTAATACCAGTAATTATTTCAATAATTTGGATAATCCAATATGCTGCAATGATAAGCACAAGTCCAGTGAGAGCACTTGTTATAGTACTCTTTCCTTTTTCCTTGGCTTTTGCATCTCCTCCTGCTGATACTATAAAGCTAAATCCCCCTAAAATCAACAAAACAAGGCAAAATACTCCAGCAATAACAAGAACATTGCGAAGGAGCACATTAACGAGTGACCCTATAGTAGGAAAAGATTGAGCAGGTGAGAAGATGTCTTTTATATTAACTGACGTTTGAGCAAAAACCTGTTCCATATCAAAAGTGTACGAAAAACAATTGGCAAACACAAGGTTGAGTTTGTATAATAGCCATATGATACTTGCAGATAAGCAGGCCGCTTCAAAATTTTATCGTACCTATAGACCAAAGCTACTCACGTTTGTGCGGTCTAAAATTGCAAATTCTCAAGAAGCTGAAGACGTTGTACAGGATACCTTATTTGCCTTTCTTGAAGCAATCCGTGATTTTCATGGAGACTGTCAGGTATCAACATACCTTTTTTCTATCTGCAGGCACAAAGTAATAGATTATTATAGGAAGAAAAGAATAAAGCAGATTGTCTTTTCCCATGCTCCGGAGATAGAGGACATATTATCACCCCTATTGAGTCCAGAAGAAACACTAGACGCAGTGCTTTTGAAAGAAAAGCTTCATACAACACTCAAAAAATTATTACCACAATATTCCTTTATTCTTCATGCGCGGTATATCCTCAATATGCCTGTTGCAGATATCGCAAAAAGGCTCGCTACCACGATAAAAAGCGCTGAAATGACGTTGTTTCGTGCCCGAAAAGCATTTATACAGGTATATGAAAAAGAATAATAGACAAGCATTTTTAAACAGATGGAAAGAGACAACCGATATTCCTGTGCAAACAGTTGGGCCTTTTACTCCCTATTACAAAGAGGTGACAAAACAGTTAAAAGTTATGCCTATTCCGGTATTAATTACCGTATCTATTATAATTGTTGGCTTTTTGATCTATGTATTTGGTTCTTCTATAACCAAGGTAGTTTCGCTGTTACAGCGAGGGTTTTGAGCTTCTTATACGACTAATATCTTATCATGAGCGATCAGGCTGTCATTGTGTTGTATTCGTTTACTAGAAACATTATTGGTTTAGTGATAAGGCCATATGAAACATATCGTCGGATAGTAAATCATGGATCACGCTGGGAACTTGTGCCACTTTCAATTATCATTGGAAGTTACTTGGGTATTGCATCGCTCGTAAAAGTAGCTGCATTTCGTCCATACATTCTTACAAAACAATTTGTTGTGCTCGGTATTGCAGTAGTTATAACCTACGGGTTGGTTGTTGGGTTATTGTGGATGGTTGGTAAAATTGTTGGAGGAAAAGGAGAAGTAAAGATACTTGCGCTCGGATGGGCGTATACACTTATTCCAACGACCTTTTGGTTTTTAGCAACTTCTTTATTATATATGCTTCTTCCTCCACCAAGAACAACTCACCCATTAGGAATTATTTTTAGTGTATTATTTCTTCTTTTTTCATCTGTGCTTTTTTTCTGGAAAATTATTTTGTCGTATTTAACTCTACGTTTTAGCATGAGACTCGATTTATTTCGAATTAGCATTGTTTTTTGTATCGTTATTCCCATTGTTGCACTGTATAGTATCTGGATGTACCGGTTAGGAATATTTAAAATTCCATTCGTATGAAATTACACACATTGTCATCAGTAACAGAACGTCGACAAATAATTGAAAAAAAGACAAAGACGTCATTACCAACTATTGGCACGTTTTCTTTAGACGAAACAATCGCATCAACTCGTCATTGTGAAAACATGATTGGTGCCACGCAGGTTCCTCTAGGTATTGCTGGACCGCTTTGTATCGATAAAACGGAATATTATATTCCACTTGCAACCACTGAAGGGGCTCTTGTTGCATCAGTAAACCGTGGATGTAGAGCAATAACAGATAGTGGAGGAGCTATCGTTGATAATTATCGCGTCGGTTCGACGCGCGGACCGGTATTTTATGTAAAAAATTTAAAGGAGTCCGCTCGGTTGAATACATTTATTGACACACATCTGAAAGAGATGCAATCGATTGCACAGACCACCTCAAGGCATATCCAATTAACAAAAACATTCTCGCGTGGCGTTGGGCAATATCGATATGTGCGATTTGTTTACGACACAAAAGACGCAATGGGGATGAATATGGCAACTATCGCAACAGATAAAATAGTGCGTTTTATTGAAGAACAAACAGGAATTTCTTGTTTAGCATTATCGGGGAATTATTGTGTGGATAAAAAACCATCATGGCTCAACATGATTGAGGGACGCGGTTTTAAAGTGTGGGCGGAAGTAGTACTTCCTCAAAAAATTCTTAAACAAACATTAAAAACAACAGCACAAAAAATATATGATGCATGGCTTTCAAAATGTATTATGGGAGGCATTATGAGCGGGTCAATGGGATATAATGCGCAGTTTGCAAATATTCTCGCAGCACTATTTCTTGCAACTGGCCAGGATATTGCACACATTGCAGAATGTAGTATTGGAATAACAACAGCAGAAGTTCGAGGGAAAAATTTGTATATGAGCGTGTATTTACCCGACCTTATGGTTGGTACTGTTGGCGGCGGAACAGGTCTTTCTACACAAAAAGAAGCGTTAGCAATTCTTGGAGTCAAACAAAGTGAGCAACTTGTTCGCGTTGTTGGTGCATCTGTCCTTGCCGGTGAAATATCATTACTGGCTAGTTTATCCGAAGGAACACTCGCAAAAGCCCACATATGTTTAGCAAGAGGTAAATAAATATGACGGGAATTGTTTCATACGGAACATATATACCAAAGTATCGAGTAAGCATTAAAGAGATCGCCATGGCGTGGAAAAAAAATCCGGATGATATAATAAAGGCTCTTGGGGTAACAGAGAAATCAGTACCAGCAATTGATGAAGATTCAGTCACTATTGCGATAGAAGCAGCTTCGCAAAGTCTTTCTTTATTTCCCCAAAAGCCAAATGTAATAGAAGCATTGTTTGTTGGATCCGAAAGTCATCCGTATGCAGTGAATCCCACGTCAACTATTGTGGGGGAACTTCTGGATATCGGACATTCATACCTTGCATCTGATTTAGAATTTGCCTGCAAAGCAGGAACCGCTGGGATTCAGATGATCGCTGGTCTTGTCACATCAGGACAAATTTCATATGGGATGGCAATAGGAACTGATACTGCACAAAGCAAACCCCATGACGCTCTTGAATATACTTCTGCATCGGCAGGGGTTGCAGTATTACTTGGAAAAAGAAATACGATTGCCGATCTCATCTCGTTTACATCTTATTCATCTGATACACCAGATTTTTGGCGTCGGGATGGAATACGATATCCATCTCATGCGGGACGTTTTACCGGAGAACCCGCATATTTTGCACACGTGATGGGAGCAGCACAACAATTAATTACGAAATCAAAAATAAAGGTTTCAGATGTTGATTATTGTGTGTTTCATATGCCAAATGGAAAATTTCCTCGGGAAGTTGCAAAACGATTGGGCTTTACTGATACACAGTTAACACGATCACTCATCGTTGATCATATTGGAAATCCATATAGTGCATCCTCATTACTGGGATTTGCATCTATTTTAGATATTGCTAAACCCAATCAAACCATTTTTATGGTGTCCTATGGATCAGGAGCTGGGAGTGACGCATTTTTGTGGAAAACAACAAAAGAGATTTCGAAATTTCACTCAAAACAGAAAAAATATGGGATTTCAGTGATGAGTCAACTTAAAACGACAACCGATATTTCATATATAGAGTATTTAAAGCACACACATAAACTATGAACATAGCTGTTATTGGCTCTGGTATGACTGTATTTGGAGAGCTTTGGGAAACGTCTCCTCGAGCGCTCGCTCGTGATGCAGTGAAACAAGCAGTGGTAGATAGCGGATGTGACAAAAAGAATATCCAAGCGCTCTATGTGGCAAATATGCTTTCGGGAACGCTTGGAACGCAGGGGCATTTAGGAGCACTTTTTGCAGAAGAACTGGGGCTATCCATTCCAGCATATACGATTGAAGGAGCGTGTGCTTCTGGTGGGCTTGCAATTCATACTGCAGTGTTAAGTATTTTATCCGGTGAGTATGAAACGGTGTTGGTGTTAGGAGTTGAAAAAATGACTGATCATAAACCGGAAGAAGTTAGTTCCGCGCTCATGGGTGCTGGATCAAATGAAGAACGATTAGCAGGAGCAACATTTCCTGGTCTTTATGCAATTTTGGCCCGAGCACATATGGAAGCGTATGGAACGACAGAAAAAGAACTTGCAAGTGTTGCAGTAAAAAACCATTTTCATGCAAGTTGTAATCCCAAAGCACAATATCAAAAACCAATTTCCATTGAAGCAGTGCTTCATAGCTCTTGCGTAGCTGATCCATTAAAACTTCTTGATTGTTCACCAGTTACCGATGGAGCCGCAGCAGTTATTCTTTCGAAGAAACCAACAAAAAATAGTGCAGTAATCATTGCTTCACAAGTGGCAACAGATACGCTAGGAATAGCTGAAAGAAAAAGTCTCACGACTCTTGCTGCAACAACAGAAGCATCATATAAAGCGTTTGCTCAGGCGAGTATTTCTTGTAAAGACATTCATGTTGCTGAAGTGCATGATTGTTTTACTATTGCTGAAATTTTAGCGCTTGAAGATATGGGATTTGTTAAAAAAGGCGAAGCAGGAAAACGTATTGGCGAGGGCACATTTTCTTTGGGAACTGCAAAACAATGTGTTATTAACTCATCTGGAGGCTTAAAAGCGTGCGGTCATCCGGTTGGAGCTACAGGAGTCAAACAAATTGTTGAAATAACAGATCAACTGCGGGGAAGATGTGGAAAAAGGCAAGTAAAAAATGCTCGTTTCGGCCTTACTCATAACGTAGGAGGAACAGGCGCTACAGCAGTTGTTCATATTCTTCGAAAGGAATCTTTATGATTAGTCCGGTTAAAATATGGCGAAACCAAAAATACATTGCTTCACGAATCGGTTTAATTGGAAAAATTATTTCATGGTCGTTTATTCGTGTTCCACCGGATGGATTTAGTGGTCAGGCGCCATACCCCATTGCCGTTGTTGAGTTAGAAGATGGAAATAGGATTTGTTCTCAAATAGTTGATTGGGAAGAAGATTCGTTAAAAATTGGACTAAATGTAAAAACTGTTGTTAGAAGGACTATTGAAACAACACAAGATGGAGTAATCCCATATGGGATTAAGGTAAAACCAATATGATAACCGTTTCTGTACCAGGGAAAATTCACTTAATGGGAGAACACGCAGTTGTGTACGGAAAACCAGCGCTTCTATCAGCAATTAACAGGCGGATGCGAGTATCTATTGAGAAATCAAAAAAAATGGAAATCATTACGACCGAATCTTCTTCATATATGCTTTACGCTCTTGAAAAAGTAAAAGAATATTTGAAGCTCGATGCATTACCATCCATGCGTGTTACCATAGTTTCGGATATTCCTGCTGGATTTCACCTGGGATCTTCGGCAGCGACTGCCGTTGGACTTGTCGCAGCCTTGATATATTTTTTGAAAAAAACTTGGAATCCAACACTAATTAATGCTATTGCATATGAAGTAGAAAAAAAACAACATGGCAATCCGTCTGGGGGAGATAATACAACTGTTACTTTTGGAGGGTTAGTTTGGTTCCGTAAGGAACTGGAGTTTTTAAAAAGCATGCAGCAACTAGATATCGTAATTCCTTCAGCATTCAATCATTTCTATTTGATTGATACTGGTCGACCGAAAGAAACAACTGGAGAGATGGTGGCATTTGTAAAGACTCAAAAAAATTTGCAGGCCTTTCTTGATGCAAATGAAATACAAACAAAAAATATCCTCGTTGGGATAAAAGAAAAAAACGAAGGCGAATTATTAGATGCTATACAACAAGGCGAAAAAACATTAGAAACTATTGGGGTAGTTAGTAAAAAAGTGATACCTATTATCCGGTCAATTGAAAAAGCAGGAGGAGCTGCAAAAATATTAGGAGGCGGTGGGAGAAAAGAAGGTATCGGATATCTCTTGTGCTATTCACACAATCCACCCAAAGGAAGTATCCCGATTGTATTAGGAGAAGAAGGTGTACGACTGGAGAGGAAATTATGATGACAGTAAGTGCACCAGGAAAACTAATGCTCATGGGTGAACATGCTGTTGTGTATGGATATCCATGTATTGTATCGGCAATTTCAGAACGTCTTTACGTTACAGATACCCCCAATGGGTATTCAGGAGACATGCGATTTATTGATGCCGCAATTAAATTATGGGGAAAACCGAAAATGTTACTTTTTGCAACAAGTGCATTTTCTAGAAAATACGGTTTCGGTTCCTCTTCCGCTGTTACCGTTGCGGCGCTTAAAGCACTTCGACCGGATGCAACAAACCGCGAAATTTTTGAGTCTGCCTACAAAATTGTTTTAGATATTCAAGGAGTTGGATCTGGATTTGATGTGGCTGCCGCCACATACGGAAAAACACTTCTGTATGTTAAGGGAGGAGTAACGCTTGAAGAACTTCCATGGAATCTCAACACAAATGGCGTTTCGCTTGTTATCGGATACAGCGGAGTAAAAGCAGATACTGCTTCTATTGTGAAAGATGTTGCAAGAAAAAGGAACGAACAAAAAGAACGGGTTGATCGGATATTTGAAGCAACCGGAAAACTGGTTATGCAAGCAAAAGTTGCAGGAGATAAAGGGGATTGGGAGACAGTGGGAAAACTCATGAATTTTAATCAGGAATACCTTCGTGATCTTGGTGTTAGTACAGAAAAACTTGAAGAAATGATAGCAGCAGCAAAAAAAGCTGGCGCATATGGAGCAAAATTATCCGGCGCCGGAGGCGGGGATTGCATGATAGCGCTTGTTCCAAAAGAAAAACGAGAAGCGGTTGAACAAGCAATTGCTTCTTGCGGACAACTTGTAAACGTGACAGTGCACGCAGAAGGAGTACGTGTTCATACAACAGATGATCAATCGGAACAATTTATTGTGGTTGACGAACAAGATAATATTCTTGGATATAAATCACGATATGAGTGTCATCACAATAAATCATTGATACATAGAACAGTTGGTACCGCAATTTTTAATACTAAAAACGAGCTCTTATTGTTAAAACGTAGCAAAACAAAAGATTTAGGAGCCGGTTTGTGGGACGTGAGCTCTGCGGGGCATGTAAACAAAAATGAATCTTATGAGCAGGCTGCAAGAAGAGAATTATTTGAAGAACTTGGGATTGAAAATCCATTGATTTTTCACTCAAAAACTATTTTTTCAGATTCTGATGAAACGGAAATGCAAGTTTTGTTTACAACAAAATATGACGGAAAAGTTACCACAAATAAAGAAGAGATTGAAGATATTATATATATTCAACCAAGTCAATTACCACGAAAAATATTGGCTAAAGAAATACGATTATCGAGTTGGGCAGAACATGATTTAAAGAAATTACACATCTTATGAAAGCAACTGCTATTGCACCAGCAAACATAGCGTTTATTAAATATTGGGGGAAAAAAGACGATGTGCTACGGATTCCTTTAAACGAGTCATTCTCCATGAATATTGACGGTGCAACGACAACGACAACAGTTGAATTTTCTGACGTATTTACTCATGATGGCGTTTCATTTATTGGAGAAACCATACAAGAAAAAGAAATTTGGCGCATAACAAAACACCTTGACAAAATTCGTCATCTAGCTAACAAGAAATTGTTTGCTCGAGTGATTACCAAAAATTCTTTTCCAAAAGGAACAGGTATAGCGTCATCAGCCTCTGGGTTTGCCGCACTAACAGTAGCTGCTGTTCAGGCAATTGGACTTCGATTAAGTGAAAAAGAATTAACAATACTTGCACGTCTTGGTTCTGGATCTGCATGTCGAAGCATCCCTAATGGTTTTGTTATATGGCATGAAGGGGAGACATCAGATACATCATTTGCTGAATCACTGTATCCATCAACATATTGGAATCTTCATGATATTGTAGTTCTTGTATCGAGAGACGCTAAGAAGATATCTACAACCATTGGCATGGAAGGAATATCTACAAGTCCATATTGGCAAAAACGTATGAAATATATTCCAGGAAGAATTTTGCGAACAAAACAAGCGTTTCAAGAGAAAAATTTTCAAAAGCTAGGAGAAGTTATTGAAGAAGACTGTCTTGATATGCATCATGTGATGCAAACACAAAGTCCACCATTGTATTATTGGAATGAAATAACCAAAAATATTATGCAATCTGTTACCAATTGGAGAGAACAAGGTCTTCCAGTATACTTTACTATTGATGCTGGGCCAAATATGCACTGTATATGTGAGGGGAAAGATGAAGCGAAAGTTATGACGGCATTAAAAACAGTACAAGGAGTTCAATCAATTATTCAAAATAAAGTGGCACGAGGCGCGTATTGTATAAATAATCATTTATTTTAATTATGGATCAAAAAATAATCCCAACACATATTGCAATCATTATGGATGGGAATCGCAGGTGGGCAAAAGAACGAGGACTTCCAATTTTGGAAGGACACCGGAAAGTGGCTGATGAAATTCTTGAACCATTGATTGAAGCTGCTGCAAAACGTGGGATAAAATACATGACATTTTGGGCGTTTTCAACAGAAAATTGGAATCGTGTAGAAAGCGAAATAAAAGGAATTATGGCTATATTTCGACACGTCATTGGAAAACGATGGGGACGGCTTCATGAAAAAGGCGTACGGATTAAAGTAATCGGTGATATTTCAAAGTTTCCTCATGATATCTCTGACGCGCTTGCGAAAGTTGTTGAACAAACAAAAGAGAACAAGAAGATTACCGTTATTTTTGCGTTAAATTATGGAGGTCGTGATGAGATCATTCGAACAATTCATAAATTAGAGAAAAAGGGAATTACAAAAAAAGAGTTTGGGAAATATTTAGACACAGTCGGAATTCCAGATCCTGAAATGATTGTTCGAACGGGTGGAGAACAGCGACTGTCTGGATTTCTTCTTTGGCAAAGTGAATATAGCGAGTTATATTTTCCTTCGTGGTATATGCCGGAGTTTACAGAAGAAAAATTGGACGAAGTAATCAGTGAGTATCAGAAACGAAATCGAAGATTTGGAAAATAACTATTTAAATAGTTGTGTAATTTCAGGAATACCAAATACGATTCCTGCAATTTGAACAAGCCAGTACGCGACGAATATAATTACAAATCCTACTATCCCATTAGTTAGTCCCTTTTTTCCTTTTTCCATTGCTTTTGCATCGCCAGCACTTGTTAAAAGTGTAAAACCAGAGCTTAAGATGACGACAAGTAATCCAATACCAGCAATAACAAATATATACGTGATCAATTGAGAGACAATTCCTCCGACAGTATCTAAATTTGAATTTTTGATAGGATTGTCTAATGTGGATCCGCCAGGCAATATAAGTGATTGTGCAAGTTTCATAAATTATTTAAAACCGGGAATACCTAATATATTATATCCAACAAGCCGAAGGATAAAGATAGAAAAAATAATCAGAAGAAGACCTGTTATTGCGGAAGAAACTAATTCTTTCCCCCCATTTAATTTTTCTGGGTTTCCAGCACTTGTCATTATTTGCAAAGCGCCAAAAAGCATAAGAACAAATGCAATGCCTCCAGCAATACCAATGGCAAAAGTCAGGAGCGATCCAAATAATTGAGAGGGGCTTCCAATAGGAACACAACCAATAGCAGTCCAGAACCCACCGCCTGTTGCACAACTTAAACATTTTGTTTGATCTTTTTCAAACGCACATAAATCAGAAACACTTTGAACCGGTAGAATACCAGCCGTTGGTGTTGGTGTTGCCGCAAATACGACACCCCATTGGGTTGATAGTAAGCTAAAAGAAACAACAAGCAGTATGATGCTAAACATCCTTTTCATTTCTTAAGTGTATCAAAGTCCGTGTTACAATGGAAGATATGCTCCGCAAGTTAATCGTTACTTCGTTATTTTGTTACTTCGTTACTTTGTTACTTTGCGTGCCTGTTTTCGCTCAATCCTGTGATTCATCATGTGCAAACACACTTGAGTGTGAACGGAAAATAGCAAAGTGTCAGGAAGCATGGGACCAGATGGAAAGAGCAAAAAAGCCGCACGCAGATGCGCTTCGAAAAATGGAAGCAGACATACTTGCATTTCAAAACAGAATTAAACTCATTGAATCAGAACTCATTAAAAAAGCAGCTGCAATAGTGTCTGGGGAAAAAGAACTCATCGGGCTATTGGACGTGGCCGGCAGGCGAATTCGGCAATTTTATATGAGATCAACCAAGTCCAATCCCGTGTTTATTTTTCTTTCATCAACCAACGTTGGATCAGCGCTTCGTTCTTATGGGTATCAACAGGCAATTACCAATGAAGATAAAAAAGTTATCACCCAAACAGCGCTTCTTGTGAAGGATTTGGAGGATAAGAAAAAAGCATTGGAAGGAGAAAAAACTACCCTTGCTTCCATGAAAGAAGACGTAGATAGACGGGCGGTATCAATACGAAAGCTGGTTGGTGATGCGAGTGCATATCAAACAAAATTATCCGGATTCATTGCGTCTTTAAGCTCACAACAGCAAGCCTTTTTAGGAGCAAAACTGTCAAGCTTGAATCTTCCGACTAGTCTTGGGGCAGGACCGCTCTATTGTACGGACGACCGAAAACTTGATCCTGGATTTTCTCCGGGATTTGCGTTTTTTACCTTTGGTATTCCTCATCGGGTAGGGATGAATCAATATGGCGCGTTGGGAAGAGCTAATTCAGGAAAAGGTGCCGAAGACATATTGCGTGCTTATTTTAATGACTTTGAATTTGTAAGTGGCAAAGAAGGAGAAACAATATTTGTGAAAGGAACCAATGAATTTGGACAGTCATTTAATGAATCAATGAATATTGAAGAATATATGAAACATGTACATGAAATGCCAACAAGTTGGCCTCAGTCAGCACTTCAGGCACAAGCCATAGCAGCACGTTCATATGGATTAGCTATTCAAAAAGCAAAGGGATATGTGCTTCCAAGTCAGTCGGATCAAGTGGTGAAAAAAGAAACTAACGCTCAGAGTTGGATCGATGCAGTAAATACAACGAGAGGAAAAATTATGGCACAAGGAGGCAATCCGATCAAAGCATGGTTTTCTTCAACAGATGGAGGATATACATATAATTCTGGAGACGTATGGACAACTACCACCTCTTATACAAAACGAATGCGTGATGCGGATGGAGAGGTAAATAGTTTTTCAGACCTTATGGCAAAAGCCTATGATCGGGATTCTCCATGTTTTTACGCAGCGCAAGGGTGGCGTAGTAATTACGGAAAGTCTGCGTGGCTTAAATCTGAAGAAGTTGCAGACATTGTAAACGTGATCCTTCTTGCTCGAAGTGATTCGAGCGTGCGGCCACACCTCTATCAACCAGATAAACCAAATCCAGAAGGAACGGATTCATGGAGTGCTGATCGCGTGAAACAAGAACTTCGAAATAAGTCCATAACTCCACTCAACAACGTTTCGAGCGTATCTGTTACAGGTGTTGATTTTGGAGTTGGGAGAACAACACAAATTAACATTTCAGGTGACGGAGGGTCAGTATCATTTGATGGGGATGAATTTAGAAACTATTTTAATATTCGGGCTCCTGCGAATATTCAAATCGTCGGGCCGTTGTTCAATATAGAACGAAAGTAGTATACTTATCTGAGGTATTTACCATGTCAGAACGGGCGCATGAAATAACTAAAACAAACCTCCTTACCTCGTTTGCGACGTGGCCTCCAAATCTTCGATTTGAAAACCAAGAAAAAAATGAAACAGTTATCCTTTTTTTACGGCAGCACCTTATTACTCTTGTTCCAATAGTAGTATTAGGAGCGATATTCATTCTTGTTCCAATGGTTGTATTTCCTATATTTTTAAAAGCACTTTCAACCACAATCAACGTACCAGTTGGATATGTCATTATTGGTACAATTTTTTGGTATATTGCGGTATTTGGTATGCTTTTGGCAAAATTTTTATACTGGTTTTTTAATATATTTATCGTTACCAATGAGCGGATTATTGATATTGATTTTATCAACCTTCTTTATAAAGATGTCGCAGAAGCGCAACTCTCTCGAGTGCAAGATATCTCATATAACCAAAAAGGAATTTTTGGAACCATATTTAATTATGGAAACGTTACTATTCAAACTGCTGGAGAAATACCAAATTTTGAATTTGAAATAGTTCCAAAACCAAATGAGGTGGTTGACATTGTCGGTGATGCAGCAAAATTGAAAGCAAAGAATGGGGAGGACGGTCATTAGTATGGATACACAACAAATAACAGGTATTGGGTGGATGGCAATAAAAATACTTACTGTTGTCGGATTATCTCTCTATGCTATATATGGAGCAATAATTATCAGGCAAGAAGAACTCATGTCAAAAGTACTCGCTGAAACGTCAGAGCCAATCTTACGATTCCTCTCCATTATTCATTTTATTGCTTCATTAGCTGTTATCGTTTTAGCCATCATTCTTCTTTAATAAAACGTGATACGATAGAAACGTATGTCGAAAATCATTCCTATTGTTGGATCAGTAATTGGTGCAACAACGACTTCTTGTTGGGCACAAACAATTAAAACCGATTCTCTATATGGAGTGATAGAAGTACGTTCAGAATCAGAAGAAGCACAAATAATAGGTATGCAGGCTGTTTCAAAGATAATAGAAACGCATTCAACATCAATTCAAGAATTAGAAGTACTTGTTCGTGAAATATTGGTGCCGGATATACTGTCACTTATTCTTTTTATGCCTGTTGGGTTAGAAACCCATGTGTTTATTGCAGGAGGCGGAGCAGTATATGTAAAAAGGGAAGGACAATACGCAAAATTGTTAGACAAAAGCGGATCTATTTCAGGTGTTGCTCAAAAAGGAGATATTTTCATTCTTTTATCCAAGACTTGTAGAAACATTCTGCCAGAACAGGAATTATTTAGCATTTTCGACCATCTCTCTGCGGATGTCTTAGCTGAAAAGCTAACGCTTTGTCTACAAGGAAAGGAATCAATATGTGGATGTGCGGCTCTTTTATTTGAGGTTAAGGATATACAAAGTGAAGAAGTGAATCCAACTCAATCTCCTTCAAAATTATTTAACATACGGGAAATAATAAAAACACATCTACACAATTTTCGAAAACTAAAAATAACGCCTGGGGCATGGATAACCATTATTCTCATTGGAATATTCCTAATCAGTGTTATTGTTGGAATACGCCGAGAGTTAATCTACAAACATGATACAAAACTACAGGTGGTTGTACAAGAAGCTCAGCGTTTATATGAAGAAGGACAAGCGCTTCTTGAGTTAAATGCGGCAAAAGGAAGAGAACGTCTTATGGAAGCAAAAACACTCCTTGCTCCTGTTGCTGAAATTGTAACAGATAAAACAAAAGAAGAGCGTTATGCATCAGAGTTATATGGACGTATTACTTCAACACTAACTTCAGCAATGCACATATACACACAGGAACCCCAAGTGTTTTATGATGTGGGGCTTCTCAAACTTGGTGGCGCAATATCAACAATGGGTCTTTGGGGTGATACTCTTGTTGTGGGAGACACATCTCAAAAAGCCGTTTATGCTCTTACTGTTTCATCAAAAACTGGAAAAATTATTGGAGGTGGAACAGGATTTGAACAAATATTAGCAGTTGATGCGCAAGGGGAGATAGTATATGTGTTAACTCCTAATGGAATTCACCAATTGTCAATTGAAAATATAACCACAAAATTATTAAATATTAAAAAAAATGGTGAATGGGGAAGAGTTGAAACGATGATTGTGTTTGGAGGAAACATATATCTTCTTGATACTGCAAATAGTAGAATTTGGAAATATATTGCCACCGAAAAAAGCCTGCCTGCCGGCGGGCAGGGATTTTCTGAACTTAAGGAATACTTAAATCCAGATACACTTCCCGACTTAAGTAAAGCAACAGGGATGACCATTGATGGATCCGTGTGGATTGGAACAACCGACGGAAAAATAAAGCGGTTTTCTCAAGGAAAAGAAAATACATTTATCTATAAAGGAGTGGAGCCACCATTCGGCCGGAATCTGACACTTTTTACCAGTGACGAAACAAAAAATCTTTATGTTCTTGACTCACAAAATAAACGAGTCGTTGTTGTTGATAAAGACGGTATATATCTTGCTCAGTATGCCTGGACAGGGGATATCACTCCAAGTCAATTGGTGGTTGCGGAAAAACAAGGTAAAATATTGCTTCTGGCAGCTGGAAAGCTCTACAGTGTTGATTTAAGGTAATGTTGTATGAAAATAATAAACCGAAAAGCATCTCATGAGTACACAATAATTAACCGGATAGAAGCTGGTGTGAGCTTACTCGGAAGCGAAGTAAAATCTCTTCGGTTGGGCAAAGGAAAGTTAGATGGGGCGTATGTAAAGATAGCAAGTGGAGAAGTGTTTTTAATAAACGCAGAAATAATGCCGTATAGCTATGCGCGACCCAATGGATATGATCCAAAACGGACAAGAAAACTTCTTCTTCACAAAAAAGAGGCAATTAGCCTTCAAAGCAAGTTAGATAGCGCTAAATTGACCCTTATACCCCTTTCCTGGTATACTAAAGGACCTCAGATCAAGCTCGAAATAGGACTGGCCCGGGGGAGGAAAGAATACGAAAAACGGGAAAAAATAAAAAGAGAAGACCAAAAACGGGAACTTGAGCGAGATTTTCGAGGGAAAATAACGTAAAGGATTTATGGGGATGAATGATTCGACGGGAATGCACATTAACAGACAGCAAGCCGACATTGGTAGATTGTCGCAAATTAACTATCAAAAAATACATGCTGATAACACTATCAGTAAGCTTGAAGCGAAACTTGCTCAACTTGAACAGGCTTTAGCATTCAAGTATTCCGGACTCGCTTTTGCGCAAGCACGAGCGTAAGGAATCATCTGTGAATATCTGTTGTTCAGTGAGATTTTACAGGTGACAACATAGCTGGACCATCAGAAGTTGGATGACTGGCCAATTTTGGAGTATTTATTCAGTCAACACCCCGCCTTCTATTTTGTCTATTTAGAGGTTGGCAGGGAATTAAATGGACTACGCTTGTAGACGTTTGTTATCTCGCGTTTTCGGACCCGGGCTCACCCCCGGCATCTCCACACTTCACTCTTTTCTTTCAGAAAAGAGTTTCGCGTGGCAAGCCACCGTATATTATTTCACGAGATAATATAATAAATGTGAAGTGTGTCCCGCGAAGCTTTAGCGAAGTGGGACTATGTATTACGTATATATTATTCAACTCCGAGACACATCCTTATACATTGGATATTCTTCTAATTTAAAACAAAGAATACAATCTCATTTAAATGGGGAAGCAAAATATACAAAGAATCACAATAAGATGATGTCTTTGTTATTTTATGCTGCATTTAAAGCTAAAGAAAAGGCTATTTTATTTGAGAAATATTTAAAATCTAGTTCTGGTTTTGCATTTAGAAATAAGCATTTTATTTAATATGCACCTGCTTGATTTCCTTTTCCCAAAGTTTTGTCTTGGGTGCGGGAAATGGGGATCATATGTTTGCTCTTCCTGTTTTTCAAAAATCCATAAGCTTGCATACTTAAAATGCTCTGTTTGCAGTCGTGCTTCTTTTGCTGGTATTGCCCATCCAACATGCAAAAAACAATTCGGATTAGATAGACTGATAAGTTTTTTTCCATATACGGGGATAATACAAAAAGCTATAAAAACAATTAAATATCGGTATGCATATAGAGTAATTGATGATTTATTGCACCATGCCCCATATTTATCGTTGCCAAAGCAATCAGTATTTGTTCCTATTCCGCTTCATCCCACGCGTCAAAGACTTCGGGGATTTAATCAAGCAGTAATAATAGCTTGTGTATTATCAAAACGATTCGGCATATCAGTTCAGAGCGATATGTTAAAACGAATTCGAAAAACAGTTCCACAGGTGGATATGAAGAATCGGCAAGATCGTCTATTGAATATGAAAAACGTATTTACGATACATACCGTACCAAGTAAAAACAATCTTATTATTTTAGTTGATGACGTGTTTACAACAGGAGCAACTATGCAATCAGCGTGCGAAGTATTAAAACGTGCAGGTGTCAAGCATGTGTGGGGACTGACAATAGCACAGTAACTTATCTTCTTGGTATAATAAGCCGTACTTTGGAGGAGTCGGATAGTGGTTCATTCCGAGAGTTCGCTAAACTCTTGAGCCTGTAAAGGCTCGCGCAGGTTCGAATCCTGTCTCCTCCGCCAAAGGAAGGAGAGGTCGCATAGTTGGTCTAGTGCGGTAGTCTTGAAAACTACTAAGGGCGCAAGCTCTTCGTGGGTTCGAATCCCACCCTCTCCGCATTATTTTTGGAGAGGTCGCATAGCGGTCGAGTGCAGCAGTTTACTAAACTGCCGTTCCGGGCAACTGGACCGTGGGTTCGAATCCCACCCTCTCCGCCATGGTGAAAGTATCTCCTTTTAGGAAATATTGGAATATGATGTGTAAGAAATATTCCCGGATATTTTCCATTATCGGCATACTATTTGTTGTCATATCATTTCTTATCAATCCCTTTACCATTCAACAGACAATCATTCCAGATGGAAATCTTCAGGATATAAATAAAATATATTTTGTTTACATCCTAGAATTTTTACTTTTTTGTTTCGGAATATATATTTATCTAAAATCAAAAAAACTTTTAAAAAAAGAAGTATCGATACAGATTATTATGTTTATCTCTTTTATCATGGCTTGTGTGTTATTTCTCGAATACACGTCATTTTTAGGTGGGACAATTTTTTTAGGAAAAGACTATTTTAAACCAGCGCACGGTTTAATAATGAAAAATATTTGGATTATGGATAAGGATAGAGACTTAGGATATGTGCCTAAGAAAAACGATGTCCGTCATGCCATAAAGGCATATCCAAACGGGAAAACTATTTTTGATGTTACATATACCACAGATATTTATGGAAGACGGATAATAAATCAACCAAATTCATTAAATAACAAACACATTATTCTCTTCGGTTGTTCATTTGCCTTCGGGGAAGGTTTGAACGACCAAGATACGTTTCAATATTATATTCAACGGCTCATGCCTGGGTATTTTGTTTACAACTATGCAGTCAGTGGTTATGGACCCCAACAGATGTTAGCCGTTCTCGAAAGTAAACGATTGCCTCAGGAGGTACAATCCACTAGTGGTATTGGCGTGTATGTGTTATTTGAGCCGAATAGTATAGCAAGACTTATTGGTTCTACGGAAATACCTTGGGGATATGAATTTCCTTATTATACTCTGGATAAAAATCAGGAAATCATGCGGAAGGAAAATTTTTTCTCTGACAAAACTCCTTTAACTTATTTATATTCCACATATTCAGATTTGAGAAACAAATCCGCATTTCTTCAACTGCTTAATATAAATTTTCCGTTGACTATCAAGGAAAAAGATGTGTTTCTTTTTTATAAACTTATAGAAAAATCAAAAAAATTATATGAAGAACAATTTGATGGTACATTCTACGTACTGATTCACCCGCTTACGGAATATAGTAACGACGTAGTTAAGCTTATTTGTCTTCTCGTAGACCATCATATACCTATACTCCAATATCCATTGGATCCAACTTCAAAGGAATATCGAATCGTTGGAGATGGACATCCAAATGGAAAAGTTAACCAGTTACTATCTGAATACATGGCACGGGTGTTTGCAAAAGTAAATAATCCGAAATGATGTAACAAATATAGTAATGGTAAGTACTACTTTTTTTCTTCTTCTTGGTATATACTTTCTACTATGGATACCGATACTGCCCCAAAAGAAGAAATTTCTTTAACCTGGTTATCACCTTCACGACTGTTTAAACGCCGAGATAAAGAATATTTTACCAATATTGGTGCCATAGTTTTTCTTCTTACGGTTATTTTGGTCTTTGCACGGGAATTTGTACTCGTTGGTGCCGTATTATCAATCGTATTTCTTGTCTATGTTCTTTCCACAGTTGCCCCAGAAGAAGTTAAGCATAGTATTTCCAATCTGGGCATTGAAAGTGCTGGACATTTTTACAGGTACGAGGAACTTGTGGAATTTTGGTTTGAAGATCAGTGGGGACAAACACTCCTTATTCTAAGACCAATTATTGGGTCAAGAATTATTATACTTCTGGGCATCATGGAGAAACAGCGTGTTCAAGAAGCATTAAAACAATTTATTGCATATCGTGAACAGCCGGAAAAGTCATGGGTTGATAACGCCGCATCCTGGCTTTCTAAAAAAGTGCCCCTCGAGAAACCTCAATCGTAGTTATTAACCTTCATTCGTAGTAAAATACTCGTACGCCTCCGTAGTTCAACGGATAGAATAGGGCTTTGCGGAAGCTCTGATCACAGTTCGATTCTGTGCGGGGGCGCACGGTTAAGGAGGATTAGCCAAGTGGTTTACGGCGACAGTCTCGAAAACTGTTCTCCTGAAAAGGAGGCGCAGGTTCGAATCCTGCATCCTCCGCTTATGAAAATAGCAATTGCTGCAAGTATGTTTTTTCACAAAGAGATGCGCTCTGTTAAAGAAGCGTTAGAACAACGTGGCCATGTTGTTAGAGTTCCTATGGGAACAGAGGAGGAAGTACCTATTGAAGCAAAACCAGGTATTTCAAAAGATGAACTTATTGCTGCGAAGATTGAATACGATTTCATACGGAAACACTTCAAAAACATTGAGGAGTCAGATGCAATCCTCATATTAAATTATCCAAGAAAAGGAATTGGTGGATATATCGGAGGAAATACGTTTTTAGAAATGGGACATGCATTTGGATTAGGGAAGCAAATATTCGTTTTATACCCCCTTCCTGTTATGGATTATGAAGCGGAGATGCACGCAATGCAACCAGTTGTTCTTAACGGTGATGTAACAATAATCAAATAATCATGCTCTTGTAGTTCAATGGATAGAACGCGGCCCTCCGGAGGCTGTAATTGCAGTTCGACTCTGCACAAGAGCGCCACGAGTTGCTATATAGACACCAATGCATACAAGAAATGCTCCCATGAAATAGGTCAGTGTTAGATGTTCATGTAATACAATAATATTTATTGTAATCCCTCCTAATAGCTGTAAATATTCTTTCATTGAAGCAGTTGACGCTGAAACATATCGGATTGCCCACCCAAAAAGAAAAAATGTCAATATTGTTATACCAAAAACTGAATAAAGATATGTCAATAAATAATATGGTGTTGTTAATGCAGGTATCAAAAAATCTTGATGGGTTGCGATTGCTGCAAGACCAGATGCCACTGTGGTAGTGAAAAGATTGACAAATGTTGCACAAAGAGGTGAATAAGTTTTTTTCACCCCAGCAAATTTTGAAGAGACGATATAGAAGGACCAGCTTATGACAGCCCCGACGATAAGGATGTTGCCAATCAGAGATCCTCCTATTGTCTGTCTTTTTTCAAAAAGGGGAAAGATGACAATAAGCATTGCTCCTAAAAGGCCAACAAAAATACCAGCTATTTTTTGCATATTTATTGGTTCTTTGATAAGAAGGTGTGAGAGAAGAAGAGTGATAATAGGAACACTGGTGCCAATAATGACGGATGCATTAGCTGTGGTTAGAGCAAGTCCGCTGTAATAAAAGAGGATGTTTAATGCATTGAAAATTCCAAGCGGCAACAATATCTTAATAGAAGATATTGATTTTTTTTCTTTCAGAAACCAGGGAAGAAGAATGAGTGTGGCTAACCCAAAACGATAAAAGGCGATGACAAACGGATGTGCTTCACGGACAAGAATTTTCCCCACTGTTCCTGCCGCACTCCAAAGAATGGCTGCAATGACAATTGCAATAATTGCTTTTATCCGAAGTGACATATGCTTGAGTATATCACCTCAAGATATATTTAGAATGATATAATACCGGTAATTGATTACCATGAAAAACAACGATAAACAAATTACCAATATTATTTATGAAGCTGCAACAATGAAGCGCATGAAGCGGGTTGGATTTCAGATTTTGGGAAACGGCGAAGAAAGTATAGGCGAGCATTCATTTATGACTGCAGTTATTGCATATTTTTTAGCGAAAAAATTGCATCTTGATATCGGGAAAACCCTTACAATGAGCATATTTCATGATATGCACGAGACACGTGTTGGAGATGCTCATAAAATTGCGCTGAAATATATTACCAGAAATCAGAAGAAAGCAAATAATGACATTTTTGGGTTAATAGATCAAGAGTTAGTGCGACTTCTTGATGAATATGAAGAAAGAAAAACACCAGAAGCACAAATTGTATTTGAAGCAAACGTGATAGCGCTTCTTGTGAGATTAAAACCCTTGACCGAGCAGGGAGACATTCATGCTGAAAAATGGATGATGAATAAAACTCGTATAAGAACTCCGGAAGCAGTTGAGTTAACAAAAATATTGCTCGAAACAGATTCACAAGATTGGTGGCTTGATATTCAAAATGAACTGGAAAAAGAGTTTAAGAAAAATCCTTGATATTGGAAGGGTCGCATAGTTGGTCTAGTGCGCGCGCTTGGAGAGCGCGTATCGCCGCAAGGTGATCGCGGGTTCAAATCCCGCCCCTTCCGCCAAGTTTTACATTCATGTTACAGACTGGATTGTTAAGAAAGAATTCTTTGTAGTTCTTTCAAAGATTCCTCTTGTGAATGATGTGTGTCGAAATAGCGTTCTGTTTGTTTTTCAATTGCAGTCTTTTGTGTGCGAGAAAATTTAAAAAATGAACGAATTGTTCGTGCAAGTGATTGTGGGTCGATTTGTTTAGCGACCAATTTTTTATTAATTGATTCTAAGATGTTTGGAGTATGACCAGATGGAAAACCAATGACAGGAGTTCCATAGGATAGTGATTCTAGCGTGACTAAGCCAAGCATTTCCAGTCTTATTGATGGTACTATGGTTACATCCGCCGCTTTGTAGTAGAGATGCATACCATTGGGATTAACTTCCCCTGTTAAATAAATACGTTTATGTGCATGGAAAGAATCGTATTGCGTTAAAGAAGTAAGATATTCGACTGATTCGCCATGAAGTGGTCCTGTGACAACGAGAAGAAGATTTTTGTCATGAAGTAAATTGATAGCTTGAATTAAAATATGCAATCCTTTTCGCGGTTCTATCCTGGAAGGGAAAAGAATAATCCTTGATTTTTCAGCAAAACCCAATGATCTTCTTGCGTCAGATTTATCTTGTAGTGTTGCGGGCATATATGAAAATGGTACAGGGAGAACTTCAGTGTTTGCTGTTACTCCAAAATGTTTTTTTATCAGTGACTGGGCATACGGGCTGAAACAGACAGGCTCGGAAATCAGCAGGGTAAGACGTTGTATGGTCCAATAAAACAAGGACATTGCGAAGCGCCTGATTTTTAACACCATGGTAGTAGTTGGGTGTCCCAATGATTCCATTTCTTTATGAAGGGATCCGTGATAGAAATACACACATTTTCTATGCGTTATTAAACAAAAAAGCGCCGCTGCTAATCCGGAAAACGCATTGTTGACAACAATCATTGCTTCTTTTGGTGTATTACCGAGCAGTTTCAAAGTATGGAAAAATACAAGAAAAAATATACACACCTGGTTGATTCTGGGTACTTGATAAGTATAGTGAGTATCGGCAAACGAGAATGTATCGGTATACAAATGTTGATCAAATCCGATCCCTGCAATAACGATGATATTGCCTTTATACCGCTTTTTGTATGCTCTCCAAAGTCTCCTGTTGAGGGTAAAAAGACCTCCGGGATACAAATCATCGAAGACGATAACAATAGGTTGCTGTTTCATGATGGTTCCATCGCATGGGTGCAGGGATTGCCCGTTTATTATAGGGAATAGGTATGAAGGTATCAATTAGGTGATATAAAGGTGTTTGCGTATGTCCAGGATATTGTCGGATCGACAAACAATTGTGTGAATAACCCATTCCGGTGAAAATGTTCTTCGATTGTCGAATCGGCATAGACAGTATGGGGGATATAGCTGCACTTGCTACAGATAGGGAGAGTTTTCCGTTTCCCAAAAAAGAGGTTTTTGCGCACTTGTTGGAATTTAGGACTCAACCAGATGTTCCGTAAAGATTGTTTTCTGATGTTGCCAAAAGTGACAGCACCGAAATAATCACTACAGCATAGGACTACATCCCCATGCCAGTTGATGGTCATGGTTGTGGATGTCCGATAGCACGGAGTTTTCTGTATTGGCCTTTTGCCTAGATGTGGGAGGAGCCCGCCGCGGTTATCGGTGAACGCTGTCGTGACGCGGACAGATATCATATGTCTATACTTTGGTTTCTTTTCTTCTATCCACTGGAGTATTTCTTTCACATTTTGGTTTATTTTTCCATCATATTGGCTGACATAGAGGAGATTTACCTGTGCCTTTCCAAACGCAGTTACGATTTTTTTTGTCAGAAAATCGCCATTCGTATTGAGCTGAATAAATGCATCTGGGCATGCCCTCCGTACCATACCGACAAATCGGATGATCCGTTTATCTATGAGTGGCTCTCCATACATATGGAGCGATATTCTGCCTTTGTAGTGCAAGGAACTTAGTTGATTGATAATATGTTTAAAATCTTCTATTTTCATGACTCCTTTTTCCCGTCCTAGGAGAGAATTAGGGCAAAAACTGCAGCGTCTGTTACAGAGAGCAGTTGTTTCTATGACGATTGCCTGGAACAGGTCGTGTGTGACATATATTCTGAGTAGTTGTTGGAGTTCTTGTAATGAATACATAGGTTCAGGAAAAAAATGATTTCACTGTTTTATTCACCATATCACGTTTATCTTTTGATGCATCTGGGAAAATCCGTACCTTATTTTTATAGCGAGTAAGAAATTTTTTGTCTGTGTTGTTTATTACAAAAATGACGTCTGCGTAGTCCTGGATTTTTCGTTCATAGACAGATATATTTTTTTCGGAGAGCTTTGTTTTATACCGAGTTTGTGACAAATCATATAGTACTACCGTTTCATTGAAAATGCCCGGTATATAGATCCAGTGGAGATTAAACATCTTTTCGGATCCGCAAATATATACAATTGGTTTTTTCCTATTAATCAGATTTTTTTTGCGCAGCAAATTTAATTTATGTGAAAGAAGAGGTAGTAGAATCAAATTATTTAAAAAAGAAACCAATGGTATACGAGGAAACGGAAATAATCCAACTGGAAAGAAAAGATGGATGTTTGCATGTGGTGCGAGTAAAAATCGGACATACTCTTTATATATCCTCTCGGAGAGAAATGTTTTCAAAGAAACGACGGAAGAGCTCGGTATGACGAGAATCGTATTATCCTCAGCAAAAAGTTGAATAAAAGACAAATACGTTTCATTCAATTCACGGAGAGAATCAACAAGAAAAATAATATATTCGTGTTTCATGATAAAGGCTGGGAAAAAAGCCGTGTACGGACGGCAAGTCGGATCGCATCCAGCGGAAAGAGAAGTTTTGCCCTCCAACAATAATGTTTGCATATTGCAGGTAATTGTTCCGGACGCAGGCTTGTCAATTGAATTGTATATTTGTCTTTCGGAAGAGATACGGAATTGGCTTTGGTAAGCGCACAACTAAGAGTGAATTCATCCGTACCAAACTGGGTGTCAAACCACGTTTTATCCAGAATGCTGAAAATTTTATTTAGTCGTTCTGCTCGGATGAGTTTAGGATCGGGAACACACAAGATTCCATTGTTAAATAACGTATTCGTATTTTTAAAATATGTGACTTTCAACAATTCCCGGTAGGAATGGTATAAATCCAGATAATTATCGTCGTCATTGTATTTTTTGGTCCTGAGACGCTGGTTATACTCCATGTTGAGACAATATTTTTTCGGCCTTTCGATCCAATCGATGATTTCTTCAGGAGGGCTGAAAAATAAAATATCACTGTCAATAAAAATGTATTTAGGATACCGCTCTAAGAGCATGAAAGCTATTTTCCATTTAATGATAGGGGTAAATTCAGCAGTGATGAAATGTTCGATGGCGGGATACTTGGAGAATATTCGGGAAAGTTTTCTTTCTATCATACCTGTTGAAAAGATAGAAACGGAAAAGTGTTTCTGTAATGTGAAGATATCTTGCTGCGTCAGTGTCCCATCATTGATGATGGCAATAGGAAGACTTTTCTTTATGAAATAAAACAAAGACTCTATGGTATAGAGGAACATGGAAATATCTTTATGACAGAGCAATGTCACAAGATGAATATTTTTTACACTAGGGTTTGTATGTGGAGCAAAAAAATTTGGTAGAGTACGGAAAACATACTGTTTAGAACCTTGTGTGATTGGTTGTAAAAGTTTCATACGGATAAGCAATTTCGTAGTAGTGGTTGTAACATATTTGATTAGCAATGTCTATATATAATCAGGTATACTAAAAAGGAATTCTCAATAATTTATATTGATTTACTATGAAAAAAATAGGCCTATGGATTTTTACCCTTCTTCTCGCAATAGTCGTAATTATCGGTTATCAAAAATATCAGTCATCACATAAAATAAAGGCCCCCCGTTTATATTGGTTCATCCCTGACGGAGTTCGAGCAGAACCAACATTATTTACATTTTTCACATGGGCAAAAGAAGGTAAACTTCCGCATATAAAAAAACTTATGGAACAAGGATCGTATGGATACTCCTACCCCAATTTTCCAAGTCACACACCCACAAATTTTGCAACACTACTCACTGGTTCTTATCCTGAAGTTCATGGTATTAATGATGGACCGATGCATACTCTTGGAAAACCGCTTGATAGTGTTGCCATAGGAGGATTCAGATCTGTTGCAAAGAAAGTTGCTCCAATTTGGAAAACACTTGAGGAAGCAGGATTGAAAGTATTTTTACAATCGATTCCAGGTTCTACGCCGCCGGAACTCAATCAGGGAACTGTTGTCCGCGGACGGTGGGGAGGTTGGGGAGCGGATTTCAATGCCATTAACTTTGAAACAAAAGGAGACTTATCCGAACGGATTAAACAGGGACGGGCAGTACGATGGTTTTATTTCGGTCCACTATTGACGCAATACATAGATTCAGTTCCAGTTGAAACATGGAATTTAACCCAAAAAAGTTATTCACCGCCAAAAGAAATAGCGTTGACTGGATGGGGAGCAACGGTCTATGCGTACGAGACAGATACAACTGATAATGGGAACGTAGATTATGACACCATTCTTTTGTCAAAAGATAAAAAAACCGTTTTTGCAACACTCCGCCAGGGAGAATGGAGTAATTGGGAGCCGATCACGTTGGTATGGCAATCGGGTGACCAAAAACAACCCGTTGATACATCTCTGAAAGTTGCACTTATTAAGCTGAATCCAGACGGATTTTTCCGCATCAGAGTGTTGTATAACAATCTCAATCAATACATTTCCAGTCCAGAGACGGCAGCTGGAATATTGGAACGGGCTGTCGGACCAATGGTAGATTTTCCGGATAACTTTCCGGCACAGCTGGTGTATTACACAGAAGACAAGAAAATATTTTTAGATGAAGCGGTAATGTCATTTGATTGGCATACAAAAGTAATTGATACGATTGTGCAGGCTTTTGCCCCTGATGTTGTTATCCATGATATTTATACGCCGAATCAAATGCTGACAAGCAGGTGGTGGATGGGATATATAGATCCGAAAAGTACTCATTACAATGATGTGACTAAACAACAACGTGATTCCTTATGGAAAGAAGTTGGGGATATGTATAAACATCTCGATGATATGATCGGGGAGATACAAAAAAACGCAAATAGCCAAACGTATATTGTTTTAAGTTCCGATCATGGAGCAGTTCCGCTCAATACGTATGTAAATCTCAATAATCTTTTTACCTCAAAAGGTTGGTTGAAATTTACCATCGATCCGAAGACGGGGGAGCCGATCATAGATTGGAAAAACTCGCAGGTTATATACCTTAAGATGGCGCATGTCTATATTAATCCGGATGGGTTAAACGGTAATTATGTTCGTGCATCTGGCTCCCAATATGAATCGCTCAGAAACGAAGTCATCGCGACACTTCAATCTTTACAAGCTCCTGACGGAATAAAACCAGTTGTTGATATCCAGAAGTGGGAAGATGTGAAGCAATATATGCAGCTTGATCCGGATCGGACTGGGGACTTGGTGATTGCAAACGCGCCGGGGTATGGATGGAATGAAGAGATAACATCTAATCTTACTCTTTTTTCTAATCCGCAAGTTACTGGATATAAACAGGCAATTATTGCAAAAGACGATCCTGGGATGTGGACACCATTTATTATTGCAGGTCCTGACATTAAGAAAAACAACTACCTAGGAGATACCCCTTTTCCATTGGTTGATCAATATCCGACAATTATGAAAGCACTGCAACAAAAAATTCCTGATTTTGTCCAGGGAAAAACACTTCCTGTTTTTACTTCCAATTAACGACAGTGAATCAGTTTTATGAGCGTTGTGTGTGGACTATTCAGAGAATCGAGTTGATTGGTAATGTATATAGCATCCTCATTTTTTGTCTTTGGGATGAATAATTCCGCTTTATACCAGGATGAACGATTTTTACAGAATATCAGGGCGATGTGAGCCACATATGCAATCTGATTTTCTATGCATGTGCCATACTGTAATTGGTCGTTTACATAGCTTTTGATGATGGTCATGGTTGTTAAGGGTGTGTTATATGTTGAAACATTCGGTTGGTAAAGAGGATCACATGTGATCTTATCGGAAAGTGGTCCTGGATACGGGGAGCGGGCGACATTAAATAACCCTTCCAACTGCATCGTAGTCGTTTTTGACAATGTATCCGCTTCCATCTGAGATAATCCCGTTTGTTTTTCAACCCTGAAAAAACCAAAATCGGACATATAAAGCGCACGATATGTATTTTTGGTGTGTTCATATACAGTGGGATGAGGACGTAACAATAATTGGTCGGTGGAAATACATGATATGCCATCACACTGCTTAATAATCCAGAGTACAAGCAGAATACATGCCAATAAAATTATGAATATGCCACTGCCATACAAGGTTTTTTTCATGTCTGTTCTATAATACACATATGGGCAAGAAAATCCTATTTATTGTTGTAACAATACTTACAATTGCTGGTGGATTATATTTTTTAAAACCAGAAATATTCGTGAGTATTTTCAGAAAACCGTCTTCACAACAAAAAGCACTATGCGAAAATTGCAACGTACTTCTTATTTCCCTCGATACATGTGCAGCAAAACATATGGAATGTTATGGATATAGTAGGAACACGGCACCGAATTTCTGCCAACTTGCCAAAGAAGGAATATTTTTCAAAAATGCTTATGCGAATGCAACGTGGACATTGCCCAGCCATGTATCCATGTTGAGCGGTTTGTATCCATCTACACACAAAGTACTCCTCAATGGTGATAGATTATCCTCAGACATACGTCTCTTGCCGGAATTATTGCACGAACGTGGATACACCACACATTTCTTTATACCGGAAGGTGATTTTACGTTACCAGTCGACACTGTGTATAACAAAGGGATTGACCACTATGTGCATGATGAGTATGATACGCCTGAATACTTTCAGCGTGCCCTAGATGTATTAGAACATAATGAAGAGAAACAGTTTGTTTTTTTCCATAACTATTTCTGCCACGGCCCATATTTTATCGATACCGACCACCCGAAGTACACAACACTATCCGTGCCGATAATCCCGATCCATTCGGAAGACATATCTAATCGGCCGTTTGATGCATCGCTTTCTGCATATTTGTTGGAATCAATTCCAAAAGGATTGGCAAATGGTCAGTTTCGTACTTCACCAGATGCAATTCATAATTTTTTAGTTCGCCTGAAAGATGCATCCAATATCGATGAGGCAATTAGTATATATGATGACGCAGTCCGGCATGATATGTGGGGTGAATGGGGAATGATGTATGGATACATAGAAAGTTTTCGCTATTGGAACACCATTGATATACAAAATCCAAAACATATAGAATTTGTGAAAGCACTGTATGATCAACGGTTATCCAATGCGGACGGATCTATCATTGGTGCGCTGCGAAAGAAAATGCATGATCCAAATTTTCTCAAAAAAACAATTGTGATTATCACGGCGGACCATGGAGAAGAATTCATGGAACATGGATCCTTGACCCATGTAACATTATTTGATGATAATCTACGGATTCCATTGATTATCCTGATGCCAGGTTTTAGCGGTATTTCTGTTAAGGAATCAATACAAAGTGTTGATATAGTGCCGACGCTTTTGGAAGCGCTTGGTATCAGAACATCTATTCCGTTTAATGGAAAAAGCCTTGTTCCGTTGTTTTCCAGCGGATTTTTTGGTTCACGCCTACTTATTGCAAAAGGACATCAGGGAATGCAACCGACTGTTTCTGTGATTCGAGAAGGGGTTTGGAAGGTCTTTATTACAGCACAAAATAATACGATATTGCCATTTGCATTGTATAATACTGAAAAAGATTCAGAAGAACAAACCAATATTCTCCCGCAACATATGAGAAAGGCGGAGCAATTGATTAATCAATACAAAATAACACTTTCCAATATTGAAAAATGATGCCTGGATGTCGTAGATATTAACGATCTCTATTATTTACAAGAGAAGATGGATATAAATTGTTGGGAACGAGGATTTTAGTGAATTATCTCATGGTATCATATCATTTGATGATGAGTACGGGATTTATTTGGTGTAAATACAGATAGATTTAATTTTTCCATAGGACGTCCCTTGCTTATGAACCATGGTCATATTTCCGCCGCATCTCGCTAGGGAAAGATGATAGACAGACGGTGATACTTCTAAGTAATCCATGATATACTTCATGGACAATATGAGAGACCAGTATTATCGTGCTATCCAGCAACAATTAGAACCAAACGTCATGAACCATTCATTGGCTGTTGAAGCGTGTATGGATGGAATCTATGAATATCTTGCTTCCCAGAATCAACTTGGAAGCGGTGAACCTCCGAAAGAAGATTGGTTATTAGCGGGGCTTATTCATGATATTGATTATGGAGGAGAGTTTAAAAACGAACACCCGTTTAAACTGAAAGAAGCGCTCGTAAAATACCAGATCGAAATATCACCAGTTGTTGAGAATATTATCCGTGCGCACGCAGCACCGCATTTCAATATAACTCCAACAAATAAAGCGGAGTGGGCGATATATTGTGCTGACAGCTTAACTGGTCTTATCATGGCCGTTGCATTCGTATACCCCTTACGAAAACTTGCTGATGTGAAAGTTTCATCAGTTGTGAAACGCTTTTTGAAACAACCAAATTTTGCAGCAGGAACCCGTCGAAGTGAAGTAGCGGAGTGTGCTAAACCCGAAGGACTCAACATTCCCATTGAAAAGTTTATTGAGATTTGTCTTATCTCGATGCAAGGTATTGCTTCTCAAATTGGGTTATAATCCAAGCATGACAAAACAAACGCAACAACAAGTTGTTGTTATTGGGGGAGGTCCTGCTGGTATCATGGCAGCGTTTTCCGTTTGCCACCACCACCCAAATTATAGTGTTACGATTCTTGACAAAGAGGCAGAACTTGGAAGAAAACTATGTATTTCCGGATCTGGAAGAGGAAACCTGACAAATAAGAATCTCACAAAAAATATTTATTCCTCTTTTTATACACGAGATCCCATTGTTTCTTCTGTATTTGAACAGTTTGGGTACGAAGATATACGATCTTTTTTTGAAACCCTTGGAATTCCTTTGTATGAAGAAGAAAAAACCTCTAAAGGAAAAATTTATCCAGTTGTTGATCACGCAAAAACAGTTCGAGATATTCTTGTCGATACAGTAAAAAACGCAGGAGTAACCATTGTGACCAATACCACTGTAACAAAATTAAAACGTGATCAAGATGGATGGGTTATTGAAACAAATAACAATATATACAATGCTGATAGCATTATTGTTGCAACTGGGGGGAAATCCTACCCAGCGCTCGGTGCTGATGGTTCAGGATATACACTTCTTTCTTCTTTAGGACACACGGTTGTTCCTCCTGTTCCGACAGCAGTTCCAATTGTTTCGAAAAATCCTTTGTCTCACCTATTACAAGGGGAGAAATACGTCATGGGGGTAGATGTGATTATAGATAACAAGGTGATTCAATCCGAAATTGGTGATGTTCTCTTTACTCAATATGGGATATCAGGATCAGCGATATTAGAAGTCAGTAGAGCAATTTCAATAGCGTTACATCGGGAACAAAAAAAGAATATTGCTGTACGACTATCATTTTTTCCTAATCAAACAATAGAAGTGGTACAGCAGGAATTGGAGAAGCGATGGAAGGCTCATCCTGAGTGGTTCGTAAGCCGGAGCTTGTGGGGAATGGTGACAACGAAAGTTGCAAACGCAGTTTGCATGATTGCGAAGTTTCCAAAAGAAAAAAAGTCAAAAGATTTAACCAACGAAGAACGTAAATGTGTTATTTCCATTCTTACCGCCTACGAACTCCCAGTAGAAGATACGCGTGGTTGGAATGAAGCAGAGTTTACGTCAGGAGGAATCTCTCTTGATGAAATAGACAGAATAACGCTTGCTTCAAAAAAAGTACCACGTGTATATCTCGCTGGGGAACTGGTAAATGTTGATGGAACAATTGGCGGATATAATTTATCTTGGGCATGGGCAAGTGGATGGGTGGCAGGAACATTACAATAATTTGATACAATCAATATATGATTACCTGCACATTTGAAAATGGAAATACCAATTCTCTTCGACATGTTGTTGTTCACATGATTGTTGAAAAAGATGGTTGTTTACTGTTAGAAAAACGAGATGGACCGATACTCGAAACTGGTAAATGGAGTTTACCTGCTGGATTTCTTGAACGAGATGAAACAGCAGCGGAATGTGCGGTGCGGGAACTGAAAGAAGAAACAGGATGGATTGGAGAGGTTGTACAATTGTTCAAAATCAACACCAATCCTTATCGACCTCACGAAGATCGACAAAATATAACAATTGAATTTATTGTCAAACCAATTAAGAAAGTCGGAGAGAAGGATCTGGAGTCATCACAAGTAGAATGGATTCCTTTCGATAAACTGCTTCCTTATGAAGCATATGCATTTGACCATGGAGAAACAATCAGACAGTATCTTGAATATCGAAAGAAATCATTTCCTCTTCCAATCCTTATTTGAAATCTGATTTTTTTGTGGTATTCTTCACATACGAGTAATGTACGAGTTGTTTTGAGAGGTGTATTGATATGGGCGATGCAGATGAAGTGAAATCAAAATTAAACATCATTGATATTATCAATGAAAAAGTACCATTAAAAAAAGCTGGCCGTAACTTCAAAGGACTCTGTCCATTTCACAATGAAAAAACTCCATCATTTATGGTGTCTCCTGATCGGCAAGTATTCCATTGTTTTGGATGCGGAAAAGGTGGATCGGTTATTGATTTTGTCATGGAATATGAACACATGGAGTTTCCAGAAGCGCTTGAAGAACTGGCTGAGCGCGCTGGAGTAACCTTAACGAAAAGAAAATCAGAGACACCTGAACGGAAATTGAAAGAAACACTGTTTGAAATTAATCACTTGGCGAGTGAATTCTATCACTATATATTAACCAAACATCGTTTAGGAGAAAAAGCACTCCTGTATCTTCGAAATCGAGGAATAACAGATAAATCAATACGAACATTCTCACTTGGATACAGTCCAAATAACTGGGAAGGGGTATATCGGTTTTTGAAGAAGAAACAATATGACGACGCAATGTTAGAAAAAGCAGGATTGGTTTTGTCTGGAAATCGAGGGATGTATGATCGGTTCCGCGGACGACTGATGTTTACCTTAAAAGATCATAAAGGAAACACTGTCGGTTTTTCTGGTCGCGTATTAGATCCGACTATGAAAGAAGCGAAATATATCAATACTTCTGAAACACCAGTGTATAGCAAAAGCAACGTTTTGTATGGTCTTGATGTGACGCACGATGCAATTGTGAAAGCCGGCGTTGCTATCCTCATGGAGGGTGAAATTGATCTCATTTCTTCTTTTCAAGTTGGCATATCAAACGTGGTTGCAATT